>Ga0163144_10006513_pt1 | contig 25740 bp, 25 predicted proteins | sample OliLak19BULKMAT1_FD_123175 | JGI IMG/M metagenome (GOLD analysis project Ga0163144, IMG submission 123175) | Freshwater microbial mat bacterial communities from Lake Vanda, McMurdo Dry Valleys, Antarctica - Oligotrophic Lake LV.19.BULKMAT1 | ecosystem: Environmental > Aquatic > Freshwater >... | reverse complement strand
CGCGCCCGAGGCGCAATCCGAGCGTACGATTCAATCCAAAGCCACCACGCGCGCGGAGCGTGCGATTAGTCGGAATCGTGGTTCAACTCAAAATACATTCGAACTTTGTCCAATACACACCGCAATGTTGTTAATGTCTCACTTTCTCTATGTTGTTTTTAGTTAAAACTTTCCTTTGGCAGTATAAAGACTTGTACCTTGATTAGCCTCAACCTTTCATAAACATAAGGAGCGTTCTTTGATACCACCATCTAGCGAAAGCGATACACCAAAAACCGACCCCATGTACACTGCATGTACCGAGGGATATATCATTGCTGTGGTTTACAAACAATATTCCAGGCGAATGGGAGCTACCACAGCCCCGAGTATTTTTATTGGATTCCGTTGCAACAAATACGGTTTGAGGTATCCATTTCCTCCCGGAAAAGTAGGGCTCGTACTCGAACTTCTCGATAAAGCCATCGAGCAAGACAGGAAGGGGCGCGAGTGGGAATGGAGAGAGATGTCCGGCCTTAATGGACCTCAGGAACCTATAGCGGTACACGAAGTCAATCTTGGACCAAAAGAATACTTGGGCCAGGATGGAAAAGTTCACAAGCAGTAGCGTTCCAAACTTTCATTCGATTCTAAGTAACCGCGAGTATTACTCGCAGTTTTTTTATTACAAAATTAAAAATCCTAAGCAATTAGGATTTTCTTAACATGTGTCCTCCCGGTAGGAAGTTCAAAACTTACAGTTTCAGTACCCTGATTGGACTCGCTTTGCTCGCGCTCAATCAGGCTTCAATTCCTACACGAAGACATTCGCTACGCTCTTGTCCTCCCGGTAGGAATCGAACCTACATTACAGGCTCCGCAAGCTTGCGTCCTATCCATTGAACGACGGGAGGATAAAGAGAGTCTAAAACTAAAATCAAGAAATGTAAAATGAGTCCTTGAAGGAAACCAGTCAAAAATTTATCATGACTTCGTCATAATAAATCTTCCGGCATGAATTTTGTCATACGAAATTAGTCTCGAATTTCATACAGTTTGCGCTGTATGAAATCTCTCGACATGAATTTCGCTGATAAGCGAAATTCAAAATCCCAAATATTCCATAAGGTGCTGAAAAAGCGGTTCATGAATCTCTTCTTCTTTGTTTTTTGTCAGAAGAAAATCTCGGAGCTCTTCGAGATGCATCTCTTCTGGAACAGAGATCGACACAAGAGGAGCGATAAGTTTTTTAGGCTTAAATAAAAGATGTGCACCTTTGGCATAGAGAGCGATCCAAAATGATCCAATTTCACTATAAGGATAGAGGTACTTCCCCACTCGAATCCCATACTCTGATACTTCTATTGTCATAAGACTAGGCTTTCTTCCTGCATAGAGAAGAAGACTGAAAGTTGCCAACACAATGACCAGAGCAAATAGTACATTTCCTAAAAGGACTGACGTTACCGTAGCAGCTAACGCAATAATAGAAACCGCCCAGTACCAATCAGCACTTTTTACTCTGTGCGAATATTCTGGTGCTTCCCAACTAAAAAGAGGTTCTTCGTGCATGAAGAAATAGTAACACGCCCAGCACTACTTTAAATAAAAATATTCGGTGGAAAATTACGATAAAAAAACCACTTCGCGAGAAGTGGTTTTTTTGGATATTAAAAAGTGGTAACAATTTAAGCGATAGCTTTTATTGTGGCTGAAAGTCGAGATTTCTTTCGAGCGGCAGTATTCTTTTTGATCAAACCTGATTTCACCGCCTTATCGAGTGCTTTGTACACGAGTGAAAGTGAGTTTGTAGCTTCATGCTTATTCTTATCTGCAATGAACTTTTTAAGGTTCTTCATAGCAAGAGTAACCTTATCCTTTCGGCGTAGATTGAAGATACGTCGGCGAGCGCTGACGCGTAAAGCTTTCTTTGCTGACCTGATTATTGGCATGGCGAAGATATTAACACAAGGCTTTTCAAAGAGCAATATGTCGCAATCGCGTAATAGCTTGCTACCTCCTGAAAACCCTGTTTCCAAGCAGTACTTTTAAACCTCACTCAAAGCAAAACCACAAGATTACCCTCTCTTATCTCACGAGGTATACTTAACCTTATGATTGCTCACATAACAGGTACAGTGATTCGGATCGGCGAGCGCTTTGTGGTACTTCAAAACAATAGTCTTGGCTACAAAGTTTTTGTCTCTGAAAACGTCTGCCTGTCTTCAAAAATTGACGCGCAATGCTCATTTTGGACACATACTGTTGTACGCGAAGATGCTTACGATCTTTTTGGATTTAGAACCGAAGAGGAACTCTCTTTCTTTGAGCTTTTAATCTCCATTTCCGGCATCGGCCCAAAAACTGCTCTAGGAATACTCAACATGAGTTCACTTGATAATCTAACTGAAGCAATTTCTTCGGGTGAAACCGCTCATCTTGTGAAGGTGTCTGGCATCGGCAAAAAAACTGCAGAAAAAATTGTTTTAGAACTGCGAGATAAGTTTAAAGAAAAAGGAAAAACCGGAACAAGTCTCAAAGACGAAGTTGAGGCTCTTGAAGCGCTGAAGTCCCTCGGCTATTCACACAAAGACGCACGAGAAGCGCTTGAGGCATTACCAAAAGATATTCACGGAACAAGCGCTCGAGTAAAGCACGCCCTGAAGGCTCTCGGTGTAAACATCAAACAATGATTACATTCATCAAAAAATTAATACCGAGAGACATGCGTAAAAAACTTACGCCTACTTACCATTATCTTCTCGCCCTTTTCGGCGCAATCCTGTACGGCTTCCCTTCTCGAAAAATTAAAATAGTCGCAATCACAGGTACCAAAGGAAAAACCAGTACCGCAGAACTCGTGAATGCACTTCTTGAAGAAGCTGGCTTTAAAACTGCGCTCGCTGGAACTTTACGCTTTAAAATCGATAAAGACTCGAAGCGAAATCTCTACAAAATGACCATGCCGGGGAGACTTTTTCTCAATAAATTCCTTCGTAAGGCTGTACGTGCCGGCTGTGAGTGGGCCGTGCTTGAAATGACCTCCGAGGGTGCCAAACAGTTTCGTCATAAGTTCATTTCACTCGATGCGCTTATTTTCACCAACCTTTCACCTGAACATATCGAGTCTCATGGCTCATATGAAAATTATGTAGCGGCAAAACTTCAAATTGCTAAAGCACTTGAAAGTTCAAGTAAGAAAAGAAAAGTGCTTGTGGTAAATCGTGACGACAAAGAATCAAAAAAGTTTCTCCAGATAAAAATTAAAGAAAAGTATGCATTTTCACGAGAAGATGCCACTCCCTATCAAGAACGAGATCTTGGTATTCTTTTCACGGTAGAAAATACTGCGATTCAATCACGATTACATGGAGAATTTAATCTCTACAATATGCTCGCAGCAATCGCTTTTGCAAAGACTCAACATATTGAAATGAGTACCGTGAAATCTGCTATTGAAAACTTCAAAGGAATCTTGGGACGCCGCCAAATTGTTGCATCTGAGCCTTTTGAGGTTGTGATTGACTACGCTCACACAATCGATTCGCTTGAGCAACTCTACAAGTCATTTCGCGACAAAGCTCTTGTCTGCGTCTTAGGAAACGCAGGTGGTGGCCGCGATACATGGAAACGCCCCGGCATGGGAAAAGTTGCTGACAGCTACTGCGAACATATTATCCTAACCAACGAAGATCCCTACGACGAGAATCCTCAGAAAATTATTTCTGATGTAGCCGAAGGTGTAAAAAGACATACACCAGAAATTATACTCGACCGCCGCGAAGCAATTAAACAAGCTTATAAAAAAGTTATTGAAATCAAACAAGAATTCCCTGGCAAAAAAGTTTCTGTGGTTATTTCCGGAAAAGGAACTGATCCATACATCATGGGACCAAACGGAAGCAAGATTGAGTGGGATGATGCCACTGTAGCCCTTGAAGAACTCCAGAAGATACAAAATTAAAAATTGAAATAAAAAACGTACCTCACTGATCAAGCAAGACACGCTAGATAAGGGATCAGGAGCGATTAACTGCGGTACCGTCGGGTGACTTCAGGGGATCTTGATCAAGATTACCCCCTTTATTCAAATTGCAACATAACCCTTGAGTGCGGTCGGTTTCCTAATACTCTACCTATTTTAAAATATAGAACATGTATTATTTCTGTCAAACAAATTTTGGGGTACAAATTTCTGCTTTTTTTACTTTTTTAAAACCCTAGAGTTTTGACACTGAATAGAGTATTGTTCAGCTACTATTTTTAATTTGCTAGAAGCTACCTTGCCCGAACTACCCGAAGTACACACCACCGCAACAAAACTTAATGGCCTTATTTCAGGCCTTACTATTTCCGATACTTGGACTGATTACTATTCACCTCTTTATGAAGGAAAACAGCAGATTAAAAACAAAAAGTATTTTGACCAATTCAAAAAAGATGTCGCTGGGGTAAAAGTTCTAAATGTTACCCGCCGAGCGAAAAATGTTTTGATTAATCTCGAAAATAATAAAACTATTTTGGTCCACATGAAAATGACCGGACACCTACTTTTCGGCACATACAAAAAGAATGACAAATTTCCCGCCAACAATCACCTTCGACTCAAGTCCATGGCAGGCAGGCAAATATCAAATTCCAAACTAAAAGAATCGTGGCAAAAAGAAACTTGGGTTCCCAATGAAAAAGAAGATTCACCGCTGTGGGATTCGTACAACAGATTTATTCACCTTGTATTTTCTTTTTCAAATAACAAGCATTTGATTCTTTCTGATGTGCGCAAGTTTGCAAAAATTGTCGTAGAAGACACTGATAGACTTTTTAAGTCTGAACATTTGGGTAAGCTAGGTCCCGAACCACTCGAGAAAGACTTCACTTTCCAGATTTTCAAAGAAAGACTTTCCAAAAGAATAAACTGGCCTACAAAGCTCGCTTTAATGAATCAAGAACTCATCGCAGGCATTGGCAATATCTATTCAGATGAGATGCTCTGGCGCGCAGGAATACATCCCTTAGAAAAAGTAGAAAGTATCACACCTAAAAAACTTACCCTGCTTTTTACAGCACTTAAAGAAACACTCGCAAAAGGTATTGATTTGGGAGGAGACTCCACATCTGACTACCGTCAACCAAACGGTGAACGCGGAGAGTTTCAAGAACGCCACCTCGCCTATCAACGTAAAAATGTGGAGTGTTTGAAGCGGGGCTGCAATGGTATAATGAAAAGAATTCTGGCGGGTAGCAGAAGCGCACACTTTTGTGAAAAGCATCAAAAATTAAACATATGAAAAATGACTTTTTATTAATGATAGGAGTGGTAGGTCTTGCTATTTTTCTTGCTATTTCAAATGCAACAAACGATCGCACCACCTCAAATAAAAGTGCAACATCAACACCTCGCACCACCTCAAATAAAAGTGCAACATCAACACCTCGCACCACTTCAACGAGCCAGACTCAAAACAAAAAACCCTTAACAGAAAACCAAATCAAGAGTGAGATTAGAAAAGTTGAACGTAGCGTTAAAGAAATCAAAAAAAATATTCAAACTCTAGAAGAAAACAAAAATGCTTCGGTATACAAAGACCAGATAACCATGCAAATTTCGGGCAAAGGATCAAAAGATCCCATACAAGAATACGTAATACTCACTGCGTCAACAAAAAATAAGACACCTATTAAAATAACCGGCTTCGAACTTAGAAGTCTCTCGACAAACAGAAGTGTCACAATAGGAAAAGCATTCCGTATTTATTTTACTGAAACCAGCAATGCACTTGAAGATGTTTATCTCAAACCAGGTGAAAAGGCTTACATAGTAACAGGAGTGTCTCCTATGCGAATGAGCTTTCAAATAAACAAGTGCTCGGGCTATCATTCACAGTTTTATTCTTTTGCTCCTTCTCTCCCTCGACAATGTCCTCGAGCAGAAGATGAAAAAAACAACATTCCAACCTCACCTGCAAATGATACGTGTTTTGATTTTATAGAAAGATTTCCTCAGTGCAAGATGCAGACCAGCGCGCTTCCAGAAACATTCGGAGCTGAATGCCGCGCATTCATATTGGATGTTATGAACTACAAATCTTGTGTCACTATTCACAAAAATGATGCCGATTTTTATTCAAAGCAATGGCGAGTATATTTGGGACGAGATGAAGCTTTGTGGAAGACAAGTCGCGAAGCCGTTATCCTCCTCGACGCCGCTCGCAAAACAGTTGATACGGTTACCTTTAATTAGGAAGGATTCGAAATAGTGCGATACCAAGAGCAACCCCCACATTGAGAGATTCTTTCTTACCATTCATTGGTATCTGAACGACTGTGTCTACCTTTGAAAGAATTGTCTTCGAAATTCCTGTAACTTCATTTCCAACCATTAGAGCTAGAGGAAAAATAGTTTTAACATTTCTGTAATCTATCGCTTTTTCATCTTGCTCAAGAGCAATGACCTGAACTCTCTTTTTTTTTAATGACTCGATACACTTCTGCACATTCATTATCTTTTCCCAAGGAACTGTTTTTTCCGCACCTAAAGAAACTTTTGCAAAATCTTTGCGTGGGCGATTGAACCGATCGAGAGGTGTTGGTGTGTAGCCCGTGAGAAAAATTTTAGAAACTCCTGCCGCGTCTGCAGTACGAAAAATCGAGCCCGCATTGTGAACACTGCGGATATTATGGAGGACAAGAAATATATTCTTCATAGATATAAAACTTAAGGCTGTTTAGATTTTCTTGACGCTTGTGATGTGTCGTCACAAGTATTTTTCCTGACGGAAAAATCTCGCGACCCCAGCTCGCGATTTTTGCCTCGAGCAAAGCTCAAACAAAAATATCGCTGCGCTTCGGACAAGCTAAAAATCTAAAGCGGTTTAGATTTTCTTGACGCTTGTCCGCCCAGTAGGAATCGAACCTACGACCTTCTCCTTAAAAGGGAGCTGCTCTACCGACTGAGCTATGGGCGGATAGTAAAGAAAATATACCAGAAAAGAACAAAAAGTCTATTTTAGAGAGTTAAAAGGAGTTTTTCGAGACCCAACACAAAGTCTATCTTCCCCTGCCGTGCCTCATGATAGACAGTTATCATGCGTGAAGAAACGGCACAAAGATCTTCTTTTGAATAATATTTGAGTGACTCTTTAGCTTTACGAAATACAAAAGGATTGAGCCCTGCTTCACTCGCGTCTTTTGATTCTGCCGCAATAATCATATTTTTTATCTGCCAAAACAAAAGACCGTGAATCTCCTCTGGCTCCTTACCTTGATCGATCGCTTCCCTATACAAAACCCACAACCTTTTTTTGTCTCGTGAGCCAAGCGCGTCCGTCATGCGAAAATCTCTCTTCTCTTCTTTTTCTACCACTCCAAACTCTTGAATTTTTTCTGCGTATTTCGTAAAAACCTTGAGAGTTTTTACATCAAGCTTCGCCGCAACAACGATACAAATATGGGGAGACTCTTTTATCTGAGGAAGACGCTCCACTAAACCCTCGAGAGATTCTTTTAAAAAAGCACGTGCATCAATACATACAATATATTTTTTCTCGAAAAGCCCCTGACTTTGGGTAAGCTCTGAAAGCTTCTCCTCTGCCCACGTCTCACTATCTAGATTAAACAGAGACGCGTCAGGTTTTTTCTGAAGTAAATTGTGCGAGAGGGCCTGCGCTTTATCATGAGCCTTTGCTGAATCTTGTCCATAAAAAACGTAGAGCATATTATTTCATATCACCCCAACTTGTACCGATTTTGGCAGTTGAAACTAAGGGCACACCTTTTGAAAGCTCGGGGGCTAAAATACCTTCCATAAGTTTCTTTATCTCAGGAACAATCTTTTCCACTTTGTCCGGCTTAATTTCAAAGATAAGTTCATCGTGCACTTGAAGCAAAAGTCGCACATCATTTCCAAGATCTTTAGTTTCTATATACTCTGAGATTTTTACCATTGCAAGTTTAATAATATCCGCTGTCGCAGTTCCTTGAATCGGCGCATTGATAGCCATTCTCTCCGCTGCGGCACGTATAAAAGGAAGTGAGGATTTAAGACCTTCAAAAAATCTCTTTCTGCCAAAAAGAGTTTCCGTGTATCCCTTTCGCCCAGCTTCAGATTTTACAGTGTTTAAATATGTTGCCAAACCTTTGAATGTTTCAAAGTAATCATTCATAAATTTCTGCGCTTCATCCCTTGTGGTTCCTAAATTTGCCCGAAGTGCATTTACTCCCATGCCGTAAATAATTCCAAAGTTTATGACCTTAGCGCGACGTCTCATTTCTGCATCAACTTTTGGAGCTGGAACACCAAAGACAAAACTTGCAGTCGCTGTGTGCACGTCGCCACCTCCTTTGAAAATCTCTACCAATTTTGGATCATTTGAAAGAATTGCTGCCGCACGAAGTTCAATCTGAGAGTAATCAAACGCCGCAAGTACGAACCCTTTGTCCGCAACAAAGGCATACCGAATCGCTCGTCCTAAATCAGTTTTTATAGGGATATTTTGAATATTGGGATCATTTGAAGACATGCGACCAGTCGTGGATCCTGTTTGAGAAAAATGTGTGTGGATTCTGTCGTTTTTGTCGAGAAGTTTTGGAATACTGTCTATGTAGGTTGAGAGAAGTTTTTGGAGTTCACGATGATGAAGAATATGCTGCACAATTGGATGCAGATCTTTAATCTTTTCAAGCTCAGACTCGCGCGTAGATCGCGCACCTCCTCCTGTTTTTTTCTGATTCTTTACTTTGAGTTGCAGTGTGTCAAAAAGGATTTCACCAAGCTGTTTCGGAGAATTGATATTAAATTCCCTTCCTGCTTCTTTCCAGATAGCTTTTTCAAGTTTAGAAAGTTCTACATGATATTCCTCTCCCAACTTCAAAAGATATTTTTTATCTATCTTTATACCGTACTCTTCCATCTTAGAAATGATTGGAATGAGTGGCTTTTCTATTTCTTCAAAGACAACGGTCAGATTCTGTTTTTTTATTTCCTGAAGTAAAACATCCTTCGCATCTTTAAGAGTTTCTTTTTTTGCAAAATCCAAAATATCTTCGCGGACAGGGTTTGTAATATTTGAATTGAGAAGCCAGAGAGCAACTTGAAGTTCTCGAAATTCTTTTGGATCAAAAACCTCTTCAGATTCTTCTTTAAGAGGCGTCTTTTCTACTCCTACAAGCTGTCTTACTCTGTCACCAAGAGTTCTAAACTCGAGCTGTTTAAACAATTCAAGAATTACCTCAATTTCGAAAGATTCTCTCCATGACTTTTCAGGAAGGGAGAAATCAAAAGGTGCATCCCGACGAATTGTTGCAAGCATTTTACTAAAAAGAGCCTCCTCCTCACCTGCTTTTAAAAGCTCTAGCATACGTTTAGTAATACCAGCCGCCTCTAGTTTTTCCGGATTAGCTTTAAGAGTTTTGTATACAGCTTCAACTGTGCCGAAATTTTGAATAAGGATTGTTGCAGTTTTTTCTCCAACACCTCTAATACCCGGAATATTATCAGATGGATCTCCTCTAAAACCTTTGTAATCTGGAATGAGCTCCGGTCCGAAACCAAAACGATTGAGCACAGCATCTTCATCATAAAGAATTGTATCGTTAATCCCCTTCTTTAAGGTAAAGACTTGAACTTTTTTATTATCGACAAGCTGAAGAGTATCCATGTCCCCCGAGGCAATAACAATTTCTGTTTCTTTGTCGCCTTTTAGTTTCTCCACTATGGTTCCCAACACATCGTCAGCCTCAAAACCAGCATGTGAATATATTGGAATACCAAATGCTTTAAATACTTCTTTTGAGCGCTCGAGCTGACTCACAAGCTCACTGTCAGTCTTTTTTCGTCCAGCCTTATATGCATCAAATGCTTCATGGCGATATGTTGGCTGAGGAAGGTCATAACACGCAGCAAGAAAATCAGGCTTTAGATCGGAGATAATGCGAATAAGCATTGTGGAAAGACCATAAAGCGCACCTGTAGGCTCACCCTTACTCGAAGCAAAATCAGGAAGCGCATGATATGCACGATGAATAATTGCATGAGCATCAAAGAGTACGAGACGCTTTTTTTCTTTCTGTTCTTTTATTTTTAAAGCCTTAGGCATTGTTTTTTATTTCTATCTGGCGAGTATTTTCATCTACAAAAGTAAATTTTATTCGCTTCGCATTTTTTGGCATAATCCCCTCGACTTTTTCTGGCCATTCAATAAAAATTAAATTCCTTGGATTTAAAACAAGTTCATTCCAACCCAGATGCAGAAGCTCACTTTCCTTTTCCAATCGATAGGCATCAATATGAATAAGATGCTCAAACCAATTCTCTTTAGGTAGTTTGTAAATTTTTTCAATTACAAATGTGGGACTTGTAACGGTTTCGGTAATACCAAGCGTTTTTGCCACTTCTTGAGTAAAGGTAGTTTTGCCACTTCCCAAGTTTCCAGAAAGACCTACGACCACAGCATTATTTTGAGGTTTTAAGGACATAATGAATTCCCGAACCAGATCCTTGAATTCCTCAAGACTTTGAGTGGTTTTCATACCTGAATCGTACCATAAACAAGAGCTCTACTCAGGCCTTACAAGGCTTGCTTTTTGTATCTATATATGATATAATATACACAGAGGTTGAGGTGTGGAATGTCCACACTGTCACCTAATGTATAAACAAGGCTTACTCAAGAAAGGAATAAGCCATGAGCAAGTTCTTTGCAACCCTTCTCCCCTTCGTGATTTTTTTTGTTGGAGGGTGTGGAGCACCCACCGTTCGGTACCATGCCGAACGGTACCGAGGTGGTGACACCACCCCCGAAAACGGGGTATCTACCTCTACTAATTTCAAAACTGGCGTAGAACACTCTCGGCGGTTCTACGCCGAGAAGAGAGAGGTTCTTGGTACCCATGTGTACCAAGAAACCCACCTGTCGCGCCCGATCAAGGGGGGACCGGTCGTCAAATCGACGATCAGTCGGAGCGAGGAGGTCCGTTACAACTACGGAACTCCGCTCCCTGTAACGGGGGTTAGAGGGAGAGAGTTCCCCTTCTCCCTCAGAAGGATTTTTGGAGGAGACGAGCGTGAGGATTAGAAGCTTTGCTTCTCATCCTCAAAACTGCGCGACACAATCGCGCAGTTTTTTTATTTAAAAAATATTCCTTTGGCTTACCTACAAGAAATGTACTTAATCTGTCCCTGCCTTAATTCTTGTATGTTACAATTTCCTTATATGGTTCCGCAATTTAACGAAGAGAAGCAAACAAAAAAACTTGAAGAGCTTCGTCGTGGCGAAGAAGAAAATCTAGCCCTCATTCTTTCAAGTAAATACGGAGTCTCTTATGCTGACCTCACACTACTCCCTGTTGATATGGATGCGATACGTATTGTTAAAGAGGACGAAACCCGCGCTGCAAACGCCGCAGTTTTTAATGTTCAAGATAAAAAAAACATAAGCGTTGCAGTGCTCTCCCCAAAAAACCCAAAGACAGTTGAGTTTGTGGAGGCACTTACAAAGCGCGGTTATATCCCCCACCTCTTTATGGTTTCAAACCAAAGTTTGCACAAGGTTTGGGAACGCTATAAAGATCTTTCCTTTTCTTTTGAAACTAAGGGAGGAGCTCTTGATATTTCAAATGATGAAATTCTAGAATTTTTAAAAAATGTAAAAACGCTCGACGACGTAAAAAAACTCGTTGAGGAAACATTAGCAATGAAGAAGGCTTATCGTATTTCACGCATTGTTGAAATTATTCTTGCAGGAGCGATGTCTACAAGCGCATCTGACGTACATATTGAACCTGAAGAAGATTATGTCCGTCTCCGCTATCGTCTCGATGGAGTACTCACAGAAGTGACTCGTTTTGACCGTGACACCTACCACCTCATCCTTTCACGTATCAAACTTCTTTCTGGACTTAAGCTGAATGTAAAAGACACATCACAAGACGGACGTTTTAGTATAAAAATTGGAGAAGATGATATTGAAATTCGAACCTCAATGCTTCCGGGTGCATATAGCGAATCGATTGTATTACGGGTACTCAATCCTAAATCAATCGCTGTACCTCTTGAAGAGCTTGGTATCCACCCAAAGCTTTTAACCCTCCTCGATAAAGCTATTCTAAGACCAAACGGCATGGTGCTCACCACAGGCCCTACTGGATCTGGAAAAACCACCACACTCTATGCATTCATGCGAAAGATTCATAATCCGGGCATAAAAATAATTACTATTGAAAACCCTATCGAATACCATCTTCCGGGTATTGTTCAAACTCAAACTGATGAAGAAAAAGGTTACACCTTCCTTGAAGGACTTCGAAGTGCACTCCGACAGGACCCTGATGTAATTATGGTTGGTGAAATCCGAGATAATGAAACCGCAGAAATTGCGGTTAACGCTGCATTGACTGGCCACCTTGTGTTTTCAACACTCCACACAAACAATGCAGCAGGAGCATTCCCCCGCCTTATTGACCTTGGAGTAAATTCTAAAGTTATTACCTCGGCTATCAGTGTTTCAATCGCACAAAGACTTATACGAAAACTGTGTCCTTCTTGTCGAAAAGAAGTTGCGCTTGAAGGAAGCAGTAAGGAACTTATTTTAAAAATACTTTCTCACATACAAGACAAAACCTACCTTGAAGGAATCACAACAGAAAAAATGTGGCTAGCGAACAGTTGTGAGAAGTGTAATTTTACAGGCTACAAAGGAAGAAGTGGTATCTACGAAGCGATTCTTGTTGATGAACACATTGAAAATGTTGTAAATCAAAATCCAAGTGAACGCGAGATCAGACGAGCTGCTGCTCCTCAAAATCTTCTGACCATGGCAGAAGATGGTGTTATCAAAATACTTCAAGGAGCGACCTCACTCGACGAACTTTTACGTGTTATTGATCTTGAATCTGAAGCAAGAATACTTGCGGCAGAGATAAACACGACTGTCTAGTGAATTTTAAATGAAGAGTTTCTATGTACAGCCGAGACACTCTGTTGCTTGGTGGTAAAAAAAGTTGCGAGAGAGCTCATCTCTGTTGATAATAGACACAGACGCACATGACAGTGACCCTTGGTACCACTAACATTTTGCACTGCAAAACTTACGTGAGTAAACAAAAGCGCGACATGCTATGTCGCGCCCTATAGGAGTCCACAACACAAATCTCTAAGCAATACTTTCAATAATGCGTATCAAAAGCTAACAAAGCCCCTGAGGAGATTTCCAGTGGGCCGCCCCAAAGGGCGGAACCAAAAAATCCTTGAGGAAGTGCTAATAGGTGGTAAGACCTAGTTGCTTAGAGATTTGTGGGTTGGACACAATCTCTTCTTCTATTTATTTTTCAAGCTGATCTAGCATAGCACAACTGGTTTATAAAGTCAATAGGCTTTATTGATTTAAGCTCTCTGCTTCTTTGTGCATGAGTTCTTACTGCCTCAAGCCTTGCGACTTAAAAATTGCTATACTAACACTAATAAAGAAAAAAGCGCCTAAACTCTACAAGCGCACAGAGGAGAAAGGTACCATGGTAAAAAAAGAAAATCAAGAAACTGAAGAAGGAGTCAAAGATAAGGATTTTTTAGATCAAACCCTTCGTCCTTCGGAATGGAATGAATACATTGGCCAAGAAAGCATCAAAAACAATATTCAAATCCTTCTTAAAGCTGCATCGGAGCGAAAACACCCACCAGAACACCTTCTTTTTTATGGTCCGCCTGGACTTGGGAAGACAACCCTCGCCCACCTTATTGCTCGCGAAATGGGAGTGCAAATGAAAGTAACATCTGGACCTGCTATTGAAAAAGTGGGTGACCTTGCCTCAATCCTTACCAATCTTTCTCCAGGGGATATTCTCTTTATAGATGAAATTCATCGACTCAACAAAACTGTTGAGGAAATTTTATATCCAGCAATGGAATCAGGCTCCCTCGACATTATTATCGGTAAAGGCCCTTCGGCGCGAACCATCCAACTTGAACTCCCTTCATTTACCCTTATTGCCGCAACCACACGTATTGCAATGATATCCTCCCCTCTTCGTTCACGCTTTGGCGGTGGAGTTTTCAGACTCGAATTTTATACACAAAACGAAATCGAAAAAATCATCAAGCGTTCTGCAAAGATTTTTAATATAGAAATCGAACAAGAAGCAGCAGAAGAGATTGCTAAACGAAGTCGTTTTACACCCCGTACTGCAAACCACCTCCTTAAGCGCGCTCGCGACTTTGCACAAGTGAATAAACGCGAACTCGACAAAACAGCTGTCGTTGAGGCGCTTAGTCTTTTGGGTATTGATACCTTAGGACTTGCTCCATCTGACAGATCTCTTTTAGAAACCCTTATTAATAAGTTTGGTGGCGGTCCTGTGGGTCTCGGCACACTAAGCGCAGCGCTTTCTGAAGAAACTGCAACTCTAGAGGAGTTTAATGAGCCTTATCTTATTCAGCTTGGACTCCTCGAAAGAACTCCACGCGGACGCACAGCAACACCTAAAGCGCACGAGCATCTTGGCCTCAAGCAATCTAAACTTCTCTGATCTTTACTTTTTCCTTCCTTATCTTTAATCTGTCAGTATGGCCGGACATAATAAATACTCAAAAATAAAACACAAGAAGGCATTAACAGACGCAAAGAAGAGTAAGATTTTCTCTAAGTTCTCTCGCCTTATTACTCTTGAATCACAGAAAGCTCAAGGTAATATTTCCTCTCCCCAACTTAAAGGTACGATTGAAAAGGCTCGTGAAGTAAATATGCCAAACGACAGTATTGATCGAGCGGTAAAGAAAGGTGTTACAGAAAAACAAAGCGGCATGGAATCTATTATCTATGAAGGTTATGGCCCTGGAGGCACCGCGCTTATCATAGACACCCTCACCGACAACAGAAACAAGACTGCGCAAGAAATCAAACACATCTTTTCGAAAAATGGTTTTGAAATTGCAACCCCAGGTTCTGCAAGCTGGGCCTTTGAGAAAAAAACAGGTGAAGGTTTTATTCCACAGGTTCTCATACCCTTAAGCGAAGAGGATGGAAAAATTTTAGAGACTTTGATTGAAGAGTTTGAGGATAATGATGATGTCCAAAACGTCTACACAAACGTTGAATAGTAAACCTATACTAATTTTAGGAATTGATCCTGGTTATGAAAGACTGGGTGTTGCTTTGATTGAAAAAACTAAGAATGGAGACATGCTTCTATTTTCAGACTGTATACAAACCGATAAAAAACTTTCCCACTCGGAGCGACTCGCAAAGATTGGAAAATCACTTGAGGAGACATATGAGCTTTATAAGCCAACAGAAGTATGTACTGAGAAACTTTTTTTTAGTAACAATCAAAAAACAGCTCTTTTGGTAGCTGAAGCAAGAGGGGTTATTTTGTATACAGCGGCACGTATTGGCTTACATGTCTTTGAATATGGACCTGCGGAGATAAAAATTGCAGTCACAGGACATGGACGAAGCGACAAGAAACAAATCACTGCAATGGTTTCAAAACTTGTTCGTATTACAAAAGAAATTAAACATGACGATGAGTATGACGCCATTGCAATCGCCCTTACTCATAGCGCTTCAAGAGGGTTTTTAGGGCGCTAAATGTATTTCCACACACAAAAAATTTGCAAAAAAAACTAGATCTGGTACAAATTAAAAAATCCAAATTGGATATGTGGTCGTTTAAAACTTTTATTTTGAAATTACATAGATATGAGTGATGAAACAATGGATCAACTCGAGGAAGATTTAGAGGATGAGGATGAGGATGAAGAAGCAGAAGATGTTGAAGATGTTTTAGAGGACGAAGAAGATGACGAGGATGATATGGCAGCCTTTGGTGAAGAAGAGGAAACTATATAAAAGTCTGACAGAAAAAAACCCGCACTGTGCGGGTTTTTTATTATATAATAATCTTGATTCGTATAAACCTTCTTTTTCCAACTTTAAGGTCACCGTCTTCGGCTAAAGCATTTGGATCAAGTACTTTTTTGTTCGAGGGTAAATATGAAATTGCCCCCTCACCTACCAGGCGCCTCCATTCAGATTTTGAGGCGACAATGTGAGCTTCTAGGAGAACATCTGCGAGAGTCTTCTTTTCAGACACAACTATTGTTTCAATATCTTCCGGCACAGCACCTTTCTTAAAAGTATTAATAAAGGATTCTTGTGCTTTTAGAGCTTTTTCTTTACCGTGATAAATCAAAACAATCTCTGAAGCCAGTTTAAGTTTAAAGTCCCGAGGATTCGCTCCTGCCGCAATTTTTTGTTTCATATCTGAAACAAAATCTTCAGAAACATCCGTACAGAGAATAAAATATTCCTCTAGGAGCTCATCTTTGACCGACATCACCTTACCAAACATATCATTTGGTTCATCGGTTATATTGATGACATTACCCCAACTTGTAGACATTTTTCTTCCGTCAGTACCTGAAAGCATTTTTATCGTCAAAATATCCTGCTCGGTTTGATCAAAATATTTTTGAATCGTTCGTCCAGCTTTCACATTAAAAAGCTGATCAAATCCCCCAATCTCGACATCCGCCTTAACCATTACCGAGTCGTACCCTTGCATTAAAGGGTAAAGAAATTCACGAAGAGACACTTCCTCACCTTTATCAAAACGTTCTTTAAAATTTCGCCTACTCGACATTTGCTGAACAGAGAAACTTTCCGCAAGCTCTGCAACCTTTTCAAAAGTTAGCTTTGAAAGCCATTCACTATTAAAATAAAATTCCGCCTGTGAAAGATTAATAATTTTTCCAACTTGTTTTTTGTAGTCCTTTAAATTTTTTTGTATGTCGGATGAGGTGAGCATTGGCCTCTTTGAGAGTTTATCTGAAGGGTCTCCAATACGAGCAGTGAAATCGCCTGTAATAAATATAACCTTATGACCCAAATCCTGAAAAGCTTTTAATTTACGGAGCGCAATAGCTCTACCAATGTGGATTTTCGCACCTGTTGGATCAAATCCAAGTTTAATTCTAAGCTGTTTTCCTGATTTTAATCGTTTTAAAAGATTTTCCTTAACAAAAACATCCTCAGTCCCGCGTGTAAGGAGTTTCTGTATTGCTACGTCATTAGTAATAATCTTCGGAGATTTCCAAAACATGTATTTAATGTAACATAGCTTTTTGCTTTTTTGTACGCTACTCCGTGAAGGACCAGTATGTTAGGATAACTTATATTCACCTCTTCTTCTCGGTTAGAAATCACAATAGTGATTTAGAGTAAAACCAAAAAAAATGCCGAAATTTGCAAACCTCATACCAAAATTCCTTAGAAAAAGGAAAATTAAACAAAAGCCCTGGAAATCACTACTTCTAGCACTTGCTTTATGGTGCGGTGTGATTTTTGTTTTTTTCTCTGGACTGATGCTTTTATGGATTTCAACATTTAAAATACCCACCCTTGAATCATTTGAGGAGCGAAAAGTAACTCAATCAACAAAAATCTATGACAAAACAGGTGAAGTTCTTTTGTACGATGTTTTTCAGAATGTAAAAAGAACCATAGTACCTTTCGATCAAATCTCTCGCCATGTTAAAAATGCAACAATTGCAATTGAAGACGCTGAGTTTTATGAACACAGCGGTATTAAACCAACCGCAATCTTACGCGCTGTGTTTACCAATATTGTAAACAGAGAGGTGTTAAGTGGACAAGGTGGTTCAACAATCACCCAGCAAGTTGTAAAGAACTCCCTTCTCACTAATGAAAAACTTCTTTCAAGAAAACTTAAGGAGTGGGTTTTGGCTTTAAAAATTGAGCGAATTATGGACAAAGACGCTATTCTTAATTTTTATTTGAATGAAATTCCTTACGGTGGAAGTATTTATGGAATCGAAGAAGCAAGTAATGCTTATTTTGGCAAAAAAGCGAGCGACATCAGACTGGTTGAAGCCGCATATCTTGCCGCTCTCCCTCAAGCACCAACTTATTACTCTCCATACGGCAATAATACCGACAAACTTGAGGCACGCAAAAACCTTGTTCTTCGAGAAATGTTTTCAAACAATTTTATTACTGAAGATGAGTACAATAAAGCGGTAAAGGAAAAGATTGTATTTAGAGCTCAAGAAGCGCTTGGTATCAAAGCCCCTCATTTTGTTATATATGTGAAAGATTATCTAGAGAAAAAATACGGACAGAAAGTCCTTGATGAGGGAGGACTCAGAGTTATCACAACTCTTGACTATGATCTACAGAAAAAAGGTGAGGAAATTGTAAAAACATACGCATTTGAAAACGAGAAAACTTTTAACGCATCAAATGCAGCTCTTGTGGCTATTGATCCAAAAACAGGAGGTATCCTCACTATGGTTGGTTCGAGAGATTATTTTGACAAAAAAATCGATGGCAACTTCAATGTGACCCTCGCTAAAAGACAACCTGGTTCTGCTTTTAAACCTTTTGCCTACGCGACCGCATTCGCAAAAGGTTACACTCCAGACACTGTACTTTTTGACGTAAAAACTGAGTTTTCAACCCAGTGTAATCCTGATGGAACAGAAAGATATGCAGGAGCTGTGTGTTACATGCCACAAAACTACGATTCAATTTATCGAGGACCCATAACGCTTCGTAATGCACTTGCTCAATCGATCAACATTCCTGCGATAAAAACTCTCTACTTAGCGGGCACAGACAGCACACTTCGTCTTGCAAAAGATATGGGAATACAATCACTTGAAAATGTTGGCCGCTATGGGCTCACGTTGGTCTTAGGAGGTGGTGAAGTATCCCCTCTTGATATAACCTCCGCATACAGTGTGTTTGCAACAGGAGGAGTGCGTAACCCCTACACAGCAATCTTAGAAATAAAAGATTCTGATGGAAGAGTTCTTGAATCGTTTAGTCCAAAACCATCCCAAGTTCTCGCAAAAAATATTGCACTTCAAATATCTGACGTGCTTTCAGATAATGTGGCACGCGCTCCAGCTTTTGGTGAGAGATCTTTCTTATATTTTCCCACTCGAGATGTTGCGGTAAAAACAGGTACCACAAACGACTATAAAGATGCGTGGATTGTTGGATATACACCAAACATTGCTGTGGGTGCTTGGGCGGGCAACAACAATAATAGTCCGATGAATAAAAAAGTTGCTGGTTTTATAATTGCTCCACTTTGGAATGCTTTTGTTAATTACGCACTTGCACGCATACCAAACGAGAGTTTCGAGAAACCTCTCTACGAAGAAGACCTTACTTTAAAACCAGTAGTTCGTGGTAAGTGGCAAGGTGGTGTTTCTCATCTTTTAGATAAATTATCGGGCAAACTTGCAACTGAGTATACCCCTCCAGAACTTTTAGATGAGAGAGTGACTGGTGGAATTCACTCAATACTGTTTTGGGTTGATAAAAGTAACCCTTTAGGAGCTGCTCCTAAAAACCCGAATAATGACTCACAGTTTGAATCGTGGGAATACGCTGTTCGTTCTTGGGTACAAACCAACAATGTCACCGAACCAGGAATTGAGTCACTTCCAACAGAATATGACGATCTACATACACCTCAAACAAAACCTACTATATCAATCCAGAGTCCGAGCTATGGCGTGACTATAGAAGCGCAACAAAGACTTGTGGTCAGTTTCATATATCAAGGAGTCTACCCTCTCTCTAAAGCTGATTATTATTTGAATGGTGGATTAGTTGGCACGAGCGCCCAAAACTCCTACTCTTTTATTCCTGGAGACACCGGCATAACACAAGGATCAAACACTCTTAAGGTTGTGGTGTATGATAGCGCATTAAATAAAACAGAGTCAGAAACACAATTTAGTATCGGAAATCAGTAGACTCTTACTTTAAGAGGAATAATATTATTTAATATCTAAAATAGCAGAACTTCCAGATTTTTCTTTTATACGAAGGAGTATGATCTGTTTTTTAAGACGAATTTCAGATTTTAATGGTGCGCTATAAGATCTTATATGAAGCACCGAGCCTATAATCTCAAAATCTTCTTTACTAAGTGGTAACAGCAACTCTTTAAAAACAGCCTCACAGCACTCCTCAATGTAAGTTTTACTTCGAACTAAGTTTTTGAATCGATCCAGAAATGAGAGAATGTTTTTCACAAATACTTTTATTTATTTGTTGGCATTGCAAGATAAAGGAAAGAAGGGTCACCAACAGGGCGCATAATAGCTGGTTTATTAACACCGTTAAAAGAAACAGAGACACTGTCTGTGTGTATAGATTGGAAACAATCTGTGATGTATTTGTAGTTAAAACTAATTGAAATATCCTCCCCTGACATTGTAGAGTCTAAAGTATTCACACTCTCCCCTATATCAGAGTTTATTGTTTTTATCTCACAGATTTTATCTTGAGGCTTTACAGTAAAATTTATTTGATTAAATTTATCTGAAAAAATATTTGCAACCTTAAGGGTATTTATAAAATCTTCTTTTAAGAGAGTTAGCTCGGTTTTGTGTTCTTTAGAAATTATTTGTTTATAGTCTGGAAAAACACCGTCAATAATACGCGAAACAAGATGTGTACCATTAAACACAAAAGATAATTGATTCTTATTTGCCTTTACTTCCACATCTTCTCCAGCTTCATTTAAAATTCTGATGATTTCCTGAATGTTTTTGTGAGGTATGAGGATTGGATCGAATTGTTTAGTTTTTTTCGTCTTAACCCTCTTTTCAGCCAATCTAAAGGAATCTGTTGCCGCGAAGACAATATTCTCACCGTCACAAAAAACTAACACACTCGAAAGCTCTGGTTTCATACTGTTCGCTGCAGCTGCATACCAAACCGACTTTAGTCCAGAAATAAACTCTTGTGGATGAATACTAAACTCAATATCGTGTGAAATTTTAGGAATTACTGGAAAATCCTCATGAGGAACTGTTTTAATATTTGTAGATGAGTGTTTTGTTCTTACTTCTAGGTTACCTTGTTTAGTTTCAAGAGTAATACTTGTGTCGCTTTTAATATTGTTTACAAAAGATGAGAGGATTGCTCCAGAGATAGCCACCGTACCTTCTTCAAGAGTTTTTACAGGAATCTCAACTTCTACACCAAGTTCAAGATTCGTACCTTTTACAATAAGACTATTCTTTTTTACTTCAATCAGTAAACAATTCAAAACAGGAAGTGCTAAATTCTTACCAGTAATTCTTTCTGTAAGTAATAGCGCCTGTCTTAACTTTTCTTGTACACATTCAACTCTCATATATTTAATTTAAAAAGTATTACTTCTATTAAGGGTGTGTATATGTTGATAAGTTACTTATATCGCTACAACGAAGGGTTTTTTCTACTATCTTCTAAGTACATGATGTTCACATGAAGTGTGGTTTTTTGGAGAACTTTCTTAAAAACTCTATTTAGTAGTTTCTTGTCCTTACAAATCCCCTCTTCATCCTTCCTTCATGTAGTACTTGTGCACATAGTTTTAAGCAGTTTATCCACAGTACATTTACAGAACCATCGACCTTATCTGATTAACTTCTTGAGCTAATGCAGAATTAATTTTTAATTCATTCTTTATTTTTTCACATGAGTGCATAACTGTTGTGTGGTCTCTTCCTCCAAGTTTTTGACCAATTGAGGGGTACGAGATACTAAAATCTTCTCGTAAGATGTACATAATCAGCTGGCGAGGTTTTATAACCTCTTTTCTGCGAGTTTTTTCATAAATACTATCCTCCGCGATGTTGTAGAAGTCAGCAATTATCTTGATGACTTCTTTTGGAGAGATGGTTTTTTTAGGCTTAGCACTGTTTTTAATAAGATTCTTTATTTCATTAATATTTAACTCTTTTCCTTTAAGTTGTGATTGACACACAACAGAATTTAAAACACCTTCAAGCTCTCGGATGTTTCCAGTAATTGAAGCTGCTAAGAAGTTAATAATCTCATCTGAAAGAGGAAATTGTTGTTGTTCGGCTTTGGTTTTTAAGATTGCAACACGAGATTCATGATCAGGTGATGGAATATCTATGATCATACCTGCACTAAAACGAGAACGAAGTCTATCTTCGAGGTTTGGGATGAAGCTAGGGTGTTTGTCTGAAGAAAAGATAATTTGTTTGTTATTGTCGTATAGAGCATTAAAGAGATGAAAAAGCTCCTCTTGGGTTTTTTCAGTGTTAGAGAAGAATTGGATATCGTCCATGATAAGCACGTCGTATTTTCGATATTTTTCTTTGAAGTAGTTTGTTTTATTCTCCTTAAGTGAGTTTAAGTAGTCTAAGGTAAATTTCTCTGAGGTAACATAGTGCACTCTTTTTTCTCCCCCACTATTCTTTATGTGATTTCCTATTGCCTGAATAAGGTGTGTTTTGCCATGGCCAGTGTTTCCATACAAAAAGAGAGGGTTATAAGTGATACCAGGCCTCTTAATGACCGCCTGTGAGGCAGCAAAAGCTAGTTCATTGAATGGTCCAACCACGAAAGAGTCAAAAGCGTAGCGAGGATTCAGATTATCCTCTTTGTTTATATATAGATCTTGTAAAGGTAACTCGGAGAAGTTTTTTACAGATTCACGTTCAACTTCTTTCTTCTTGATATCAGGTCTTATAACAGTGTATTCAAGTGATCGAACATGATCAGATATTCCTCGGAGGGTTTTTAAGATAAGTCCGTGAAATTTAGTCATCAACCACTCCTTCGTGAATATATTAGGGACACTTAAATGCACCGTCCCCTCATCTACCTTAAGTATGGTTGTTTCTTTAAACCACATACTGAAATTTGCCTTCGATACTGCAAGTTCCAGTTCCACTAAAGCTGTCTCCCAGATTTTTTTTGTCTCATTCATATATGATTCTTTATGTGAGATTATTATATACCTGTTGATAGCCCTGCAGAACTTGCAGGGATTAGGTCTTTATGTTCATAACTTGTGTATAGGATGTTGATAGGATTGTTTTTGTGAAAATAGGGCACATCCCCTCTTTTGGAGGCTTGTTAAATAGTAAAACCATAAAAAGCAGTAACTTCAAAAGAGAATATCCTGCTTTGTGTGTATTTATTTCTTTATTCCACAACACTAATAAAAAAGTTGTTTATTACTCGGCTTTATGTATAATATCTTTCATGTCATTTACATATAAACCTCGAAAAAGAAAACGAGCCCGATCGCATGGTTTTCTAGTGCGACAGAAAAGGGCTGGAGGTCGCCGTGTTATTAAAGCTCGACGCCAAAAAGGACGAAAAAAACTTAGTGTATAAAAGGAATGATACCCTCCTCACGGAGAATACCTAAAGATCTCTATAAAACGTCCGGGAAATTTTATAATTCCCTCTTTTTTATATTAAAAATAAGCCCGTACAAAGCCTTAGAGCCAACAAGGTTTTCTTTCTCTGTTTCAAAAAAAGTTGCTCAAAGTGCTGTTTTGCGAAATAAAATTCGAAGACGAGGATATAAGGTGGTGGAAAAACATCTTTCTGAGATAAAAAAAGGCTATCTAGTATTTTTTCAAGGAAAGAAAGGTGTTGGAGAGGTTTCTTTTGAGGTTCTCTCAAAGGATATTGTTGAACTGCTCACTAAAACTTCAGTTATTCAACTTTCAATTTGATCTGTAACAAGTTAGAATATCCAAATGAATACAGGCTTTTTCTTTACTTTTTTTTATCAACCTCTCTACAACGGACTGATTTTTTTGATGGATCTCCTGCCTTGGGCTGATGCCGGTGTTGCTGTTATTTTGTTTACCACACTTGTTAAACTTATTCTCTTCCCTATTTCTCGCAAGTCGGTGCGCACTCAACTTCTTATGAAGAAGTTTGAGCCAGAGTTGAAGGAGATTCGAGATAAATATAAAGACAACAAACAAGAACAGGCGGTAAAGACCATGGCTTTTTATAAAGAAAAGGCCATCAACCCTTTTTCTGGCATCTTCCTTCTATTTCTTCAGATTCCTATTATTTTTGCACTCTATAAAATATTTGCTTCGTCGGGCTTACCAGTTGTGAATGAAAGTATTCTTTACTCGTTTGTTGCTACGCCGCCAGCTTTAAATGTTTTTTTCATAGGTCTCATTGATGTGTCTATGAAAAGCGGTATCTTAGCCTTTCTTGCTGCGGTAAGTACTTACTTTCAGATTCGTTACTCACTCCCAGCGCCTAAAGAGTCCTCGGGTAATCAATTTAAAGATGACTTTGCACGTAGCATGAGAATACAGATGCAATACCTATTCCCTCTTATGGTTTTGGTCATCTCCTACAACATCTCAGGGGCTCTAGCGCTCTATTGGATCACAAGCAACCTCTTTACTATTGGTCAGGAGATTTATATCAGGCGTGAGATGGGGTTGAAGCACGGTATATAATAAAAAAAGAAGCCGAGAGGCTTCTTTTTTTATCCCAATGCTTTAGGGTAAAACTTCTAGGAGGTGTTTCTAGCTTTCGAGGAAGGTGGTAAGGCGGACACTCCAAAGTGAGTCATCTTTTTTATTTGTGAAGAAAAGGTAGTCTTCTGTTGCTGTGGTGAATAGATTTATTGCGTCAATCTCCACTCGAGCTTCAGTCTCAGGACTTGAGAGTCTCGTTGTTTCTCCTGTATCAAGGTTAACCTTCCATATATCATCTGAAAAAGAAACAAGTCCTTGGTACCATACGTCAGGAAGGTCTCCTAAGAGTGGACTTCTCGGTACTGCGCAATATACAACAGCCTTCTCTGTGCTACTCCAGAGGCACTTTTCTGGCAGTGTTGCGAGAGGAAAGGAAATGTTTTGTTTGGTCGATACAGCATAAATAGATATTGTTGTGAGTCCTGATGTGTTTTCTCCATAAAGAACTTGTGTGGCGTCTGGACTTGTGAGGGTTGTGAGGCTAGGCGCGCGAAGGATTTTATCTAATCGTCCTTTTGTTTTGTTAAAAAAGTACAAAATACCTGAAATACCAGCAGATGGTTTTGTGGTGAGTGTTAGTGTGTCTGCTTTTGGCCAAGAAACAAGCCACTCCTTAAGAGGCGATCGAAAAAGCTCTTTCTTTCCGTTTCCATTAGGTAAGGATTCTATTCCAACACTACCCTCTTCAGTTTCTGATATGTAGAAAATGTTTGTTTTTTGAGGTGAAACGGCAATAGTCTTAATTTGCTGAGGCAAGAATGTTCCTTCAAGTGTTTGTGGAGTAACGCCATCTTCTGATCCTGTGGTTGTTGCTGATTTTAGTTTTGCATAAAAACTTTCAATGGTTTCTCGATCTTCTTTCAAATAGCGGATAACAACACCGCTACCGTTTTCAGTCCATACACTTTCGTATATTTTTGGAATTGTTGTATTTGATATTTTTGTTAACCCAATAGTTTCTACAGGAGTTTCAAAAATATGACCTGTTGCTTTGTCTATATAACGGAGAAGAGATTTGTTTGAAAGGCGCACGATTCCAGCTCCAGATGTTGGGTCTTGTGATATTTGGCGAAGTCTTGACAGACTGCTTCCAGATAGTGATCCATCAGGGTTTGTGAGATCGTTATTTGTACTTGTTCCTGTTGTTGTACTACTATTTTCACCGCTTGGAAAAAAGTTTCCAACATTGACACTCTCCCCCTCTGTTTCAGGCGCTGAAGGTTTATAGAAAAAGAAAAAGATACTAACAGCAATAAGCGCAAGAGCGAGTATTAAGATGAGGATTTTTTTAAGCATAATATATTAAGGTTGGTGAATACAGGTTCCAACTTCAGTTCTATCTGAAAAAGTAAGGGTTTCTTCGCGTATGTTTTGACAATCAAGCCTATTAATACCACATGTCTCTAGTGTTTCCCCTGTGTCTACTCTGTTAGATAAAAAACAATGACGCTCACCCGCTGCAATTT
>Ga0163144_10006508_pt1 | contig 25750 bp, 10 predicted proteins | sample OliLak19BULKMAT1_FD_123175 | JGI IMG/M metagenome (GOLD analysis project Ga0163144, IMG submission 123175) | Freshwater microbial mat bacterial communities from Lake Vanda, McMurdo Dry Valleys, Antarctica - Oligotrophic Lake LV.19.BULKMAT1 | ecosystem: Environmental > Aquatic > Freshwater >... | reverse complement strand
CGCCCTCAAGACCAGGTTCACGCGCATAATCGCTGAAATTCCCGCGTCCGACGGTGAGAATGTCAGGATGGGCGAGGCCTGCTTCGAGCAGCTCACCAATCACATAACCCATGCCGCCTGCGGTGTGGAACTGGTTCACATCGCCTGCGCCATTGGGATAGACCTGAGCGATCAGCGGCACCGCGTGGGACAGCTCGGACAGGTCATCCCAGTCGAATATCACGCCCGCCGCACGCGCCATGGCGGGCAGGTGGATCGCGTGGTTGGTCGATCCGCCGGTCGCTAGCAGGCCGACAGCCGCGTTGATGATCGCCTTTTCATCCACGCACCGGCCGAGCGGGCGGTAATCATCGCCTTTTCGTCCGATCGCCGTGACCCGGTGAACCGCCTCGCGGTCGAGCCCCTGCCGAAGCTGCGTACCGGGCTGGATGAAGGCGCTGCCCGGAATATGCAGCCCCATCATTTCCATCATCATCTGGTTGGAATTGGCGGTGCCGAAGAAAGTGCAGGTGCCCGGCGAATGGTAGCTCGCCATTTCGCTCGCCAGCAGTTCGGCGCGGGTTGCTTTCCCCTCGGCGTAAAGCTGGCGGACGCGCTGCTTTTCCTTGTTCGGAATGCCGGTGGGCATCGGGCCGCTGGGCACGAAAATCGTCGGCAGATGGCCGAACCGCAGCGCCCCCATCAGCAGGCCCGGCACGATCTTGTCGCAAATGCCGAGCATCAGCGCGCCGTCATACATCGCATGGCTGAGTGCCACAGCAGTCGACAGCGCGATCACGTCGCGGCTGAACAGCGAGAGTTCCATCCCGGTCTCGCCCTGGGTCACCCCGTCGCACATTGCCGGGGTGCCACCCGCGACCTGCGCGGTGGCGCCGATTTCGCGGGCGTAGATCTTGAGCCGGTCGGGGTAGCGGCCATAGGGTTGGTGGGCGCTCAGCATATCGTTGTAGCTGGTGACGATCCCGATATTCGCGCCGCGTCCCGTAACCAATGCAGCCTGATCCTCGACCGCGCCCGCATAGGCATGGGCGAGGTTCGAGCACGACACCGCGCTGCGCTCGCCCATATTGTCGCCTTCGCGGGTGATAAGGTCGAGATAGGCGCCGCGGCTGGCGCGCGAGTTTTCGACGACGCGCTGGGTGACCTTGTGGAGCGTGTTGTTGAGGGCGTCACTCATGCCACGTCACTCCGTCGCGTTCGGCCAGCGCGATGGCGGCGCTCGGCCCCCAGCTGCCGGCGGTATAGGTCTTGGGCGCAAGACCCTCCGCCTCCCACCCGGCGCGGATCGCATCGACCCAGTCCCACTGCGCCTCAACCTCGTCGCGCCGGACGAACAGCGTCTGATCGCCTTCCACCAGATCAAGCAGCAGGCGTTCATAGGCAATCCGCCGCACCGCGCCGCTGAAGGCGTCCTGCATCGCGATATTGAGCGGCACCTGCCGCAGCCGAATGCCTTCGCGGTCCAGCCCTGGCACCTTGGCCATCAGCGACAGCGTGATGTTCTCTTCGGGCTGGATGCCGATCACCAGCCGGTTGGGCTGCATCGTCGCGCCTTTTCCGGCGAAGATGCTGTGCGGCACGCAGCGGAACTGGATGATGATTTCAGTCACGCGCTTGGGCAAGCGCTTGCCGGTGCGAAGGTAGAACGGCACGCCCTTCCAACGCCAGTTATCGACATGCGCCTTGATCGCTACGAAGGTTTCAGTGTCCGAAGGCTTGCCCAGTTCATCATCATAGCCCGGCACCGCCTGCCCAGTGATCGCGCCTGCGCGGTATTGCCCGGTGACCGTCTCTCCCGCCGCGACCTTGCGCAGCGCGCGCAGCACTTTGACCTTCTCGTCGCGCACCGCGGTCGCGTCGAAATGCGCAGGCGGCTCCATCGCCACCAGCGCAAGCAGTTGCAGCATATGGTTTTGCACCATGTCGCGGATCGCGCCCGCATCGTCATAGAACGCCACGCGCCCTTCAAGTCCCACGGTTTCCGCCACGGTGATCTGCACATGGTCGATGTGAGCGGCATTCCACAATGGTTCGAACATCAGATTGGCAAACCGCAGCGCGAGCAGGTTCTGCACCGTCTCTTTGCCGAGATAGTGGTCGATCCGGAAAATTCGGCTTTCGGGGAAGGCACCTGCGACCGCGTCGTTGATTTCGCAGCTGGAGGCCAGATCAGTGCCAAGCGGTTTTTCGAGGCACATCCGCACATTTTCGCCCGTCAGCCCGGCCGATTGCAGCCCCTTGATGGTGGGGCCGAATAAGCTCGGCGCGGTCGAGAGGAAGATAGCAAGGCCGCGCGCAGGTGTGCCCACCTTCGCGGCGAGTGCGTCGTAACCGTCGAGCGTGGTTGCATCGAGCGTTTGATAGCTAAGGCGATTGAGGAACTCCGCCATCCGCCCGCGCCGGTCGGCAGGCAGATATTTCTCCAGCGCCGCACGGGCGAAATTGCGATATTCGCCATCGGTCATGCTGCTGCGGGCGGTGCCGATGATCTTGAGATCGGGCGAAAGCAACCCGTCTGCGTCGAGCGCGAACAGGCTGGGCAGCAGCATCCGCTGGGCAAGGTCGCCGGTGGCTCCGAACAGCAGCAGGCGGTCAGCGGTGAAGCTCATTGCAGTGGCCCTTTTGTGGCGTGCGCTCTACCTAGTCGCGCGCGCCCGAACCTGCCACCCCGGCGCATACTTATTCAAGTGCGAACCCGTTAGGCCGGGCGGGTCACGCAGGCTTTCTGGCGAACACTCCAAATCCGGCGATGATCGCATAGCATGCCGCCGGGAGCACCAGTGCAAAGGCAAGGCTGGTCGCATCGGCAAGTGCGCCGAACATCAAGGGAACTACAGCGCCGCCGCAAATCGCGACGTTGATGATCCCCGAACCATCTGCGGCGCGCGGGCCGAGCTTTTCGCAGGCGAGGCTAAAGATCGTTGGGAACATGATCGCGTTCATCAGGCCCACTGCCAACAGCGAATAGCCTGCGACCATGCCGGTCGAATTGGCCGAGATGGCGATGAGTGTGATCGCACCGGCTGCCACCGCCGCCAGCAGAAGGCCTGGACTGACCATTCGCAGTAAGGCTGAGCCGATCAACCGCCCGATCATCGCGCCGCCCCAGTAAAGGCTGATCATCGGGTAAGCGCTGGCTTCAGACAGGCCCATCACGCTTTCGAGCATGAGGTAGTTGATGATGATTGAACCGATAGCGACCTCGGCACCCACATACAGAAAGATACAGGCAGCACCGTAACCGAAGCGGGGGCGCTTCAGCAGCGCAACTCCCTCGGCAAGGCTCGTATGTTCGTGTTTCTCGCCCTTTAGCCGGTTACGGAATCCAAAGACGACTGCTGCCACGACGGCTAACGCGACTGCAATTCCGATATAGAGCTGCATCACTGTTTCACTTCCGACATCGGCAAATGCCGCACGGTTGCCGGACAAAACATCGGTAAGGCTCAGGGCCGTGAAGCCGCCAAGAATGACAAAGGAGCCGATCAGTGGAAATGCGACCGTGCCAAGCGAGTTGAAGGCTTGGGCAAAGGTCAAACGGCTATGCGTGGTCTGCACCGGGCCGAGCATACTGATTAGCGGATTCGCCACGACCTGAACGATCACGACTCCGCTGGCGAGGACAAAAAGAGCAAACAGAAACAATGCGTAGACATGCAAATTGCTAGCTGGAACAAACAGCAAGCATCCTGCCATCATGGCCACCAGTCCGGCCACTGCACCGCGCATATAGCCCAGTCGCTTCACCAATCGCGCTGCAGGAATGCCGACGATGGCATAAGCGGCAAAGAAGCAAAACTGCACCAGCATCGCTTCGAAAAAGCTCAGCGTGAACAGCTCTTTGAGCTTGGGGATGATCACATCATTCAGGCTGGTGATCCCGCCGAAGATGAAGAACAGCGCAAAGACGAAATAGTTCAGTCCCGGCGCGTCAACCTGCGGGGCAACGCTTGCAGTGCTGCCCAAATCCCCCGCCGCGCCCAGATTTGGTGCCATTGCCATCGTCGCTCTCTCCCGTTGCGAACGTTCACAAGACGCTCTGCAAGCATGATTTGCAAGAGTTGCGCACACAATTCCAGTGCGAATAGCAATGCACGCCGGATTGTGTGGGACGCTTGCACAGGGCTGGCAACAGGCCGTAAAGCAAACCGCATGAGCGGGGGAACACGCAGACGGCCGACATCGTTCGATGTGGCGGAACGGGCCGGCGTCAGTCAGCCGACCGTCAGCCGTGCGCTGTCGGGATCGCCCGCAATTGCCGAGGCAACCCGGCGCAAGGTGATCGAGGCCGCCGAGGCACTCGGCTATTTCGTCGATGAACGCGCCGCGCGCTTGCGGCGGGGTTCCACAGGCACACTCGCGGTGGTGGTGATCTGCCGCGAAGGCGACAGCGCGGGCAGCATCAACCCCTTCGCTTATGCCCTGCTCGGCAGTGTTTGCGTCGCGGCTTCGGAACGCGGGTTCGAGACTTTGGTGTCGTTTCAGGCCCGCCCTGACGCGTTCTTCGGCCATTATCAGGAACAGGGCCGCGCCGATGGCCTGATCGTGATCGGCACCACCACCAACGCGCTGGCGTGGGAGCATTTCCGCGCGCTCGATGGCGAGGGGCGCCGGGTCGCCTATTGGGGATCGCCGTTTGACGAGCTCGATTGGGTGCGGTCAGATAATCGCGCGGCTGGGCGGCTGGCGGTCGAGCATCTGCTGGCCGCGGGATATCGCCGCCCGTGCTTCCTTGGCGCGCTGAACACCCCGCAGGTGCAGTTTACCGAGCGCTATGAAGGCTATGCCGACGCGATGCGCGCGGCGGGGCTTGAGCCCTGTCTGGCCCCCACCGTCAACGCCGCCACCCGCGAAGAAGAGGGCCGCCGTGCTGCGCGCCGTTTGATTGAGCGGGGCGATGGCGTCGACGCAGTGTTCGCTGCCTGCGATGCAATGGCGCTGGGCGCTCTCGAAGCCTTCGCGGCGGCTGACATCACTGTGCCGCGCGATATCGGCGTGATTGGCTTTGATGATCTGGTTGCTGGCCGGTTTAGCCGTCCACCGCTGACCACGATTGCACCCGATCCGGCTGAGGCTGGTGCAGCATTGGTCGAAGCGGTGCTGGATGAAAGTGATGCCAAGGCGCGTCGGCGGGTCCCGGTCTCGCTGATCGTGCGGGATAGCACGTTACGGGCAGGCTAGCCCTTCGCCTTACCCATGCGCACCGAATTCATTGGCGATGGCGGTACTGATCTTGAGCGATAAAGCATGGGCGCGGGCAATCGGGGTCAGGCAGTCGCGCTCGATCGCGCCGTAGCCTTCCTCGCCGCCATCGGGATAATCGGAAGCCTCATCCAATGGGAAGTCACGCGGGCCGGGGATGCGCACCGGAAAGGCGCGGCGCAGAAGTTTCAGCGCCTCGTCCACTCGCAAGGTTAGCACCATCTCGATCACGTCGGCGCGGCTGATATCATTGGCGCGGCTGAATGCGGGGACAGACACGATCTTGAGGAACATGTGCTGAAGTAGCGTGAGCCGCAGTGCCTGCAACACCCCGATCCGGCGGCGCACATGCTCGCGTGCCGGATCGGGCGCGTCGTCGGGGATCAGGTCGGTCAGCCGGTGCAGCTTCAGCGCATCAATTCGCAGGCGTGAGGCGAGGCGGCGAAAAACTCCAGTACGGTCATCGCCGACCAAATATTCGGCCAACGCGGCGCACGCGCCTGCCAGATGATCCTCGGTCCCGCGATAGGTCCGGCTGGCCCAATAGGCCGAATTGAACAGCTCTCCGAATGCCGCCACGGTTTTGATGCTTGCGAGCGCATTGGCGGACTGCATCATCCGTAAAATCTGCCGCCCGCGCGCGCTATCGGTCAGCAGCGCTGCGATTTCTTCGCGATTGGCATCGGCCGCGCTGCCGATCCCGGCCAGCACATTGACCGGATAGCCAAGCTGTTGGAGGATTGCATTGTGCGGGATCGCACGAATCTGGCGCAGGCTCATCTCGCGATCAGCGTTGATGTCGCTCTGCCGACGCGCAACGCGGCTGCCGGTGGGGTTGAGCAGGCCCAGCCCAAATGCGGTGACCGCGCGGGCATAGGTGCGGCTGGCCAGATGATCGCCCTGATGTTCCTTGATCGCGCGATAGAAATCCAGGCTGATGTCGGTGCGGTGGTAGAACGGGTCGGCAGGCGCGGCGATGTCGGTTTCAGCCGGGCGCAGTTCGGCGATGCGGGTTAGGGTGGCAAGCGCGAGTTCGGGGGTGGCGAAAAACAGATAGCCATCGCCGCCCTGAAAGCTAACCTCAGGCTCTAGCCGGATGCCAGCCCGCGCAAACCGCCGCCGCGCCCAGGGTGACAGCGGCCATTCGAGCCGGTCGCGGAAGGATGCGGGATGGGCGCCGCGGCCCATGCTTTCTCCGTGGGTGTTGAAGACGAGCGCGGCAACATCGCCCAGACCGTTGGCCGCCATCGCTTCTGCCAGCCGCCCTTGCAGACGTTCAATCGCCAGGCTGGCAGGAATCTGCCCGACGAACCGGCCCGCATCGGAAAACCCGGTCTGCACTGCCACTCGTCCACGGGTGCGTGCGTAGGCGCGGTAGGCAGGTTCGGCGAGCAAGGCGTCGAGGAACCGCCCACCGTGTTCGAGCGCCGCCTCGGTTTCGAACAGGGGGGACACATCGACTTTGCCCTCCACCCCGAACAGCTTGGCGAAATACTGCGCAGCGAGCACCGTGGCGGGCTGTTCGCATTCGGCCACCAGCATCCGGATTGGTGCATCGGCGTCAATATGCTTGAGGATCTGCGCCATCGCGATGAACTGCCGGATCGCGGTTGAGCTTTCGGTTGCGAGCGCGGCGAAATTGGTTCGCAGCGGTTTCGCCTCGTCGACCATCGCCCGCAAGGTCGCGAGCGCGCTTTTGCTGGCGAGTTCAATCGTGGTGCCGTCGGCCAAACGCCGGCGGACCGCGTTGTGAAGCTGCTTGGCGTTCACCCGGAAATGGATCCAGCCCATGCCCAGTCCATCGGCGCGCATCGCGGCGGCCAGCGTCAGCAGGCGGACGGCTCGGCTGGGCACCGCGCTCTCCGCCTCGGCTTCCAACGCTGCGATCAGCGGGGTAAGCGAGAGCAGATTGTCGGGGCTATGGGTGGTCAGCCGGTTGGCGGCTTGGGCCAGCGCCTCGGCGGTCGCAAGATCGCCTGCGAAATCCTCGGCACGTGCCTTGGCGAAGGCGGCCGCGGGGCCCAGGGTTGCGAGCAGCGGGTGTGCGGTGTCGATCCCCTCAAGACTGGCGGTGTAGCGCGCCAAACGCTCGGCCTTTTCGGTCAGGCGGAAGCCGATTGAGGTGTGCCAGCCGATATCGGTGCGCCCGTCCATGTCGTAACCGACCCAGCTCGCGAAACGGAACGGCAGCGGGCGAAGCGCGCGCCAATCGTCCGGCCAGCGGGTGTGCGCTTCGGTAAGCAACCGCGCCACAATCACATCGCGTGCATCCTGCGCCTGCGCCATCGCGTCCATCGCAGCATGGTGTTCGTGATCGAGCGTCACGGCGCTGCGTTCGCCGATGAGCGTGCAGGCTGCATCGTCCACCTCTGCTTCGTACGACGCGGCAGCGGCCACCGTTTCGGCCTGTGCGGAGGTTAGTAGGAAGGTAGGGTGCGCCGTGAACACGGCGTGCAGTTGCGGGCGTTCCCAGCGGGCGCGGAAGGTGTCGAAATCCTCTTCATCGTCTGCCAGCGGCGCTGCGCCAGTGTTAGGCGGAGCCAGCAGAGTGCGCAGCTTGCGCGCCCGCGCCTTAAGACCATCACATTCGAGGTTCGCCACCAGCCCGGTCAGATCATCGAGGCTGAGTTCGCCCCCCTCCAACGCGCGGGACAGGTCGAGCGAAAGCTGGAATACCGGGTTGAACAGCGGCGTTTCGCGGGTGCGATGGTGCAATTCGCCGAGCCGCGCTTCGAGATCGGCGATGGTCCTCATGCCGCATCGCCTAAAGCCGACGAATGCTCGGCCGCAAACGCTGCCGCCGCGCCGAACAGGCCGGGTTGGGGGTGAACGATCAGCTTGACCGGGATGTTCGCCATCAGGCTTTCAAACCGCCCCTTGGCCTTGAACCGTGCAGCAAAGCCTGACGCGAGCAGGCTGTCGCGGATGCGGTAGCCGAGGCCGCCGGCAATCACGACCCCGGCGAACCCGCCCTGCGCCAAGGCAAGGTCGCCCGCGACCGACCCTAACGACAGGCAAAACCGGTCAACCGCGGCGGCGGCGAGACTGTCGTCGCCGCTGTTGCCGAGGTTCCAGATTTCAATCGCGTCGCGTTCCGGTTCGGTGCGGTGTTCGAGCGCGGCGAGCGCCTGATAGATATCGACGATCCCGGGCCCGGCCACCACGCGCTCCACCGAAACACGGTTGTGGCGGCGGCGCAGGCGGGCGAGGATCGCGTCTTCGATGGTGTCCAATGGGGCGAAATCGATATGCCCGCCCTCGGTTGCTTGCACGCGGTATTGAGTGCCGGACCGCCACAGGTGCGCCACGCCAAGCCCGGTACCGGGGCCGATGACGCTGATTGTGCCATCACTGCCGAGCGGCGCGTCCGGCCCGGCGAGATGCAGAAACTGGCTTTCGTCAGCGCGCGCCACGGCATGGGCGACGGCAGCAAAGTCGTTCACCAGCGTAAAGCGTTCGACCCCCAGTTTTTCGTTAATGAGCGCCGGGCGGATGATCCACGGGTTGTTGGTGAAGCGGATCACAGGATTGAGGTCGCCCGGCGTTCCGACCGGCCCGGCAATCGCCATGCTGACGTCGGATGGCAGCGTGCCGCCCTTGCGGTCGCGGAATGCCTCCCAGGCGGTTTGAAAGCTCGCGTGATCGGCGGTGTGGAGTGTTTCGGGCTCGTCGAGGCTGATCGCCCCATCCGCACCGATGCTTGCAATCGCAAAGCGCGCATGGGTGCCGCCGATATCGACCACCACCAATTCGTGCATCGTTCTTGCCCCCTTGTGTCCACTCAGCAAGGGTACCCGTAGCAGGCGGCGCGGGGAAATCCCACGCGCCGCATACTTATTCAAACCGGACGCGGCCTATTCGGCGGCGACGCCCATTTCCTCAAGCAAGCGGGTCGCCCCATCGACCTTTGCCATCGTCCACAGCATGAAACGGCTATCGACGTGGATCGTGCGGTTGATTTTGGGATCATACATCCAGTCCGATACCACCCCTTCGATCGTGCCATCAAATGCCAGCCCGACAAACTCGCCGCGCGCGTTCAATGTTGAAGAGCCCGAATTGCCGTTGGTGATGTCCACGGTGGACATGAAATCGACCGGCAGCGTGCCGAGTTCCGGCGCGACATATCGGCCGTAATCCTTGGCCTTGATCAGTTCGATCATCTTGTCGGGTGCGTCGAATTCGCCGCGCCCGGTGTGTTTGGCCACGATTCCTTCGGCCGTGGTGAACGGCGTCCACGCCTGACCGTCAACCGCTTTGCCGGTTACCTTGCCATAGGTGAAGCGCAGCGAGCCATTGGCATCGGGATACATCGTCTTGCCCTGGCTTGCGGCATAGGCGAGGCGCGCTTCCATGACCTTGGAGCGGGCCTTCTGGACTTCGCCCGAACGGGCCTTTTCCGCAGCTTCACTGGCCATGGCTTCGTCAAACGTGGCAACCGCGAGCTGGATGAAGGGATCGTTCGAAGCCTTGAAGTCCGCCACCGACTTGCTCATCCATTCGAGCCGCTTGGCAGTGTTGCCAAGTTCGGTGCCCGCGTAAAACGAGGCCAGATCGCGGCCTTCCATAAAGGCATCGAAGCTTTTGTTGCGGTCGTCTGCGCCAAGCTCGCGGTATTCGGCGATACCGTCTTCCCACAAAGCCTTGTCGATCTCGGCGACAAAGCGCCGCTCGATCCGCTGCATGCCCTGCGTCATGAAGGCGCGGTCACGCTCCTGAAAGCCGGGTTCGCGCATCTTGTCGGGCTTGGGCTGTTCGTTGGCCCAGCGGTACAGCTGACGGGCCGCACCATAAAGCTGTCCGCGGGTCAGCATACCCCGACGGGCATCGGCGAGCGAAACGGCGTTGCTTTCCAATACCAACCGGTCGAGTTCTGCCAACGCCGCATCATATTGCGATTTGCGCTTGAAGTCGGCGTCCACCCACGCGCGGAAAGCCGCTTCTTCGGCCGCTTTCTTGTCGATCAGCGAAATTGCGTCAGCTCCGGCCATCTGGCCCGCGATTTTTTTCTCGTAGTTCTCGATACCCTGAAGCGTCGCGGCATAGGCGATTGTGGCGGCCTGATTGCCCGCGGTCAGTGCGTCGATGTTGTCACCATACTCGGTCAGCATGCCTTGCTGATAGGGATAGAGCTCTTCGTAGTAGAACCGCGCTTCTTCGGCGGTGCGCAGGCGTTCGGTGGTGCCAGGGAAGCCTGCGACCATGATGAAATCGCCGTCTTTCACGCCCTGCTTGGCGATGGGGAGGAAGGCTTTGGGCTTGAACGGCACATTCTCCTTGGCGAATTGAGCCGAAGAGCCATCGGGGGCCACGTAAGCGCGGTAGAAGGCAAAATCGCCGGTGTGGCGCGGCCACTGCCAGTTGTCTTTCTCACCGCCAAAATTGCCGACCCCGCCAGCAGGCGCGTAGACCAGCCGCACGTCTTTGATTTCAAGCTGCTGCTGCAACCAGTATTGTTGCCCGCCGAAATAGGCCCGCACATCGCAGCGGCGGTTGGCCTGCTTTTCGCACGCTTCGATCAGTGCGGTGCGGTTGGCCTGCAGGCGGTCATACCGGGCGCGGCCTTCCAGCTTGTCGGCGCCTTTGAGCATTGCCGCGGAGACATCTCGCAGATCCTCGATCACATAGATGCGGCTGCCCGGCGCGGCGGGAAGTTCATCACCGAGCGTCGCGGCAAGGAAGCCGTTGGTCAGGTAATCAGCCTCGGGCGAGGAATTGTATTGCAGCGATCCCGCCACGCAATGGTGGTTGGTGGCAACAAGACCTTGCGGAGACAGAAACGCTGCCGAACATCCGCCCAGTGAAGCAATCGCGGTCAGCGGTGGACGTTGCAGGTCGCCCAACGTGGTGGGATCGAGTTCAAGGCCCGACTGCTTCATCGCATCGGCAATCGCACCGGTCTGGCTCGGCAACCACATGCCTTCATCGGCCAGCAGTGCGGCGGGCGTGGACAGCATCAGGGCGCTGGCCCCGGCAAGCAGGATGTTCTTCATGGCTGGCATCACCTTAGTTCTGGCACCGCTGTTCCTTTGGCTGGAAGCGGCGGGAGTGTGTTTGCCCGGTGCGGGCGAATGGTGGCTGTTAGGCCACTTCCCTGCCTTGTGAAAAGGTGGAATCTGCCGGATCGACGAACGGCTTTTGCGCGCAGGCCAACGGCTTCGGCGAATGATCAGCAAATGACTCTTGCGAATGATTATCATTTCGCCCATGAGTTTAGGTCAATCAACCGATCCACACGAAGGATATCTTACCCGATGAAAAGCACCCTCAAGCTCTGGACCCAACTCGGCCTCGGCACCGCGCTCGCTGGGGGAATGCTGGCCGCGTGTGGCGGTGAGGCTGGCGGCGAAGGTGCGGGCACTGAGGCGGCCGCTTCGGGCGAAAGCGGTGCGGCGGCGGGCGAAGGTGAAGCCGGTGCCGGCGGTGAAGGTGCTGGCGGCGACGCAGCGGGCGGCGAGGGTGAAGGCGGCGTCGCAGTGGGCGATGCTGGCACTGATCCAGTCGCATATGGCATTGCGCTGGCGGTAACCGAAGCCCACGTCGTTGCCGCGCGCGATGCCTATGCGGCGGGCAAGAAAGACGCTGCGTCTGAAATGTTCGCGCATCCTGCGTCCGAAGTGCTGGTAGAAATGGACCCGGTGTTCGCCAAGCTCGGCGTTAAGGACTTCAAGCCGCTGTTGACCAATGCTTCGGTCGCTGCGGCAGAAGGCAAGAGCGTCGCCGAAGTCGGCAAGGCCTATGATGCGATCATCGCAGCGCTGCGCGGTGCGGCAACCAAGGCGCCCGATAGCGGCGCGACCGATGCCAAGGTCGCTGCCGGTGTGATCGCGGATCAGATCGAACGCGCGAGCGCAATGTACCGCATCATCGCCAAGGACGACCGTTATGAGGCCTACCTAGACGGCTACGGCTTTGCCGCTGTCGCTGCGAGCGGGTTTGCAATTTCGGGCGCTGCGATCAAGGCGGAAAATTCCGCTCTTCATGCGCGCATAGCCGAGGCGCTGGGCGTGCTTAAGCAGGCCTACCCCGCCGTCACCCGCCCAGCCAAGCTGCCGGTCGAACAGGGCGCATTGTCAGCGGCATCATCCAAAGTGATGCTCGCCGCGGGAAGCTGAGGCGCGCTGCGACTGCGCGCAGTCACTGATGCCCTATATTTGTGCAAATGCGACAAAGTGCCCCGCTAGGGGGCATAAAGTCGTTTGCGCGCTTGTCTTTGGGGGTAGGGGGAGTAGTCATCGGCGGGATAAGGGGTCGCAGGTTCTGAAACGAAAATGGGTGCATGAGCGCCAAACGCCCAGGACTTGAGGGAAGAGACGAATTGGGACGGGCTTCGCGTGCTGCGTAGCTCGTGCGTTAACGTTTTTGGGGGGAACCTTGCGGCACACTCAACCTAGCCAGCAGTGCGTGCGGCGCGAACGCGCGGCGCCATCTCTGACAGTCCGGGCAATGATGCGCGGTCTGGCATCCGTGCTGGTGCTAGGCACTTGCCTGATCGGCGGCGCGCAATCGGCCCACGCCCAGCAGTCGCAGATTACACCGCCCAATCGCAGCGATCTGATCCCGCCTGAACAGCGCCGCGACGATCGCAGCGTCACGCTGACCGTTGATGGCGATTTCGAACGTGCGCCCTGCGCGCTCGACCGACCGGAATTCGCCGATATCCGCTTCACCGTGGGCGGCGTGCAGTTCAACGGACTGGAGCGGGTGCCGGGCCTGTCGCTTGACGCGGCATGGGCCGACTATCGCGGGCGTGAGTTGCCGGTGTCGGTGCTGTGCGACATCCGTTCCGAAGCCAACGCGATCCTGCGGCGGCAGGGCTATCTCGCCACAGTCGAAATCCCCGAACAGAGCCTGTCGGACGGCATCCCTGATTTCAACGTGGTGTTCGGAAAGCTGACGGCTGTGCGGGTGCGCGGCGATGCCGGGCCATCGGAAAAGATCGTCGCAGGCTATCTTGAAAAGCTGACGCAGGCGGATGTGTTCAATACCAACACCGCCGAACGCTATCTGCTGCTTGCCGATGATCTGCCGGGCATGGATGTGCGTCTGTCGCTGCGTCCGGCAGCGGGCGGTGCGCCGGGCGATCTGGTTGGCGAGGTGGCGGTGCTGCGGACGCGCGGGCTGATTGATCTCAACGTCCAGAATTTCGGCTCTGAGGCATTGGGCCGTTTCGGCGGGGTGCTGCGCGGTGAGGTCTATGATCTGACCGGGTTGGGCGATCGCACGTCGGTGGCGCTGTTCAGCACGCTCGAATTCCGTGAACAGCACACGCTGCAAATCGGCCATGATTTCCGGGTGGGGAGCGAAGGGCTGCGGCTGGGTGGGCAGTTCACTTACAGCACCGCCAATCCATCCGCTGCGCTGCCCGGTTTCAATGTCGAGGCAGAAACGATCTTCGCCAGCATTTATGCCAGCTACCCACTGCTGCGCACTCGCCGCCACAGCGTGTTCGCCGATGCCGGGTTTGATTACGCCGATCAGCAGGTCGAGCTCAACAATTTCGGCCTGACCGAAGACCGGGTGCGGATGCTGTTCGCGCGCGTCGCGGGCGAATGGACCGATCAGCAATCGGTGCTGCGCGCCGGGGGCTACAGCCCGTTCGAACCTAAACTAAGACTACGTTACGGGGTTGAAGCGCGCCGCGGGCTCGACGTGTTCGATGGCAGCCCGGATTGCCGGGCAAACCTGCTGGCCTGCCTGATCGGCGGGATGGTGCCGCCGAGCCGGATCGAGGCTGATCCGACGCCGTTCCTCGTCAGGCTCAACGCCGATATTGAATACCGACCCAGTCCGCTGCTGGCGTTCTCGCTTGAAACGCAGGCGCAGGTCACTGGCGATGCACTGCCAGCGTTCGAGGAAATTGCCGCAGGCAGTTTCTCGGTCGGACGCGGGTATGATCCGGGCGCGGTGCTGGGCGATAGCGGCGTCCTGAGCGCGTTCGAGCTGCGCTATGGCACGCTGGTGCCGGAAAACATCAGCGGGTTCGCGTTCCAGCCCTACGTTTTCACCGATGTCGCCTTTGTCTGGAACGAAGACCCCAGCCGCCGTGCGGGCAATCCTGATCGGCTGTGGTCGGCCGGCGGCGGATTGCGCATGGCGTGGGGATCGGGCCTGCAAAGCGATGTCTTGATCGCCGTCCCGCTTGAACGCCCTGATCTAGCCGCCAGCCGGGGCGATGTGCGCTTCATGTTTACCCTGACCGCCCGCCTGTTTCCGTGGAGATATTGAGATGATCTGTTCGAACCGGAACCGCCTGGCCCCCTTAAACAGAACGCGATTGCTGCATGGCTGCGGTAGCGCCGCGCTGGCGCTGGCGCTTACCTTCGCCCCGCAGCGGGCCGAGGCGCAGGCTATCAATGCGGGCGGCACTGTGACCACCGGCGCTGCATTCATTGATACCTCTACGCCTGGACAGACCACAATTGATGTCGTCACTCCGACCACGGTGATCGATTGGCAGCCGTTTTTGGACAATAGCGGCAATGCGCTGACGTTCCTTCCGGCGGGCACGACGGCGTTGTTCCGCACAGGCCAACTTCAGAATTTCGCGGTGCTCAACCGCATCCTGCCGACCTCCAACAACAACATCGCGGTGATCAACGGCAATGTGATATCGCGCATCATTCAGCCAACTGGCGCGCAAGTCGCAGGCGGATTTGTGGCGTTCTATTCGCCTACCGGCTTGCTGATCGGCAGCACCGCGACATTTGATGTCGGCAGCCTGTTGCTGACCACGCTCGATACCTCGCCAGCCAGCTTCGACAATTTTGTCAATGGCGGCAATCTCAACCTGGCGGCCACCCCCGGTTCGACCGCGCGAATTCAGATCGCGCCCGGTGCGCAGATCAGTGCGCTGGCGGAAAATTCGTTCTTCGCCGTGGTCGCCGCTGATGTGGAAATGCTTGGCACAGCGCGGATCAATGGCAGCCACGCCTATGTTGCGGGTGAGGTGGTGAACCTGTCGCTGTCAAACGGGCTGTTCAATATCTCGATCCCGGTTGGCACAGCTGCCGCGGGCGAAGTGGTGACGGTCAACGGCAATGTCGGCGGCCCATCGAGCACCGGGGCGGGCGATAACCACATCATTTATGCCGTCTCGCGCGCTTCGGCTGATCCGATCAGCATGCTGTTCAGCGGCAATCTCGGCTTCGATCCGGCGCAGAGCGCGGGGATCGTCAATGGCGAGATCATTCTGGCGGCCAACTACGACGTGTTTGGGCGCGATGTTGACAGCAGCTCGATCAGCGACGGGATTGACGCCATTTTCCGCGGGACGAGCGCGACCAGCGATGTGCGCGCCGATATCACGCTTGAAGACTTCACCGCTGGGTCAAGCGTGCTGGCGATCGGCACCGGACAGACGATCGCGCGCGGCAATAGCAGCGTGAGTGGCAATTTGCTGCTGGTTGGCCGCGATGCGGCCGCGGTTGAAGCGATTGGTGATGATCTGTTCGAAGTCAGCGGTGATGTGCTGATCGACGCGCGCGATTACGGGGTTGTCAGTTCATCTCTGCAGACGCTCGACGCGATCAACGCAACAGGCGGCAATGCGCGAATCCTGTCAGCGGCCGGCGCGACGGTACGGATTGGCGGCAATGCGCTGGTCACCGCTGAGGCATTTGGCGGGGCGGATGACCTTAACGCGATCGCGGGCAGCGCGCTTGGCGGGACGGCGGAAATCAGTGCAGATGGCGGCGGCATTTCGATCGCGGGCCTCACCAGCGTGCGCGCGTCGGCATTCGGCCCCAATCTGGATATTATTCGCACCGGCGCAACCGTGCGGGGCGGGATGGCTCGTGTCACTGTCACTGGCGGCGGCAGCGCCAATTTTGATCAAAACTTGATCATAGCGGCAGATGGTTTTGGGACGGAAAGCGATACGTTCAGCCCGTCGACTGTATCGGATGCCTTTGGCGGCACAGCGCTGCTTTCGATCACCGGTGCAGCGACGGTCGACATTGGCGGTAATGCGATGCTGAGCGCCAGTGCCACGGCCCGCGGGGCCAATGCAGCATCCGGCGGCGCGTTGGCGGACGCGGGCGAAGCGGCGGTTACAATCGATGGCGCGGGCACGATCACCATCGCTGGCGGGCTGAGCCTTTTGGCCAATGCCTTTGCTGGTGACAATGGCGGCGGGCAAGGTGGACGAGCGCTGGGCGGCGCGGCGCGAGCGGTGACCCGCAATGGCAATGGCTTGATTTCCGTCGCAGGTGACTTCCTGGCAAGCGCACAGGCTCAGGGTGGTGACGGCACCAGCGGCGGCGATGGCTTTGGTGGTATTGCCGGAGCCAATGCGATTACCGGCATGATCGATCTGCAGCAATTGGCTGATGCTGATGCGTCGGCATTAGGCGGCAGTGCTACATTCGGCTTTGGTGGCATTGGCGGGTTGGGGCGCGGTGGCAATGCCTTCTTCCAGGCTGATGGCACCGTAAATCAGGCGGCAGTGCTGATGATTGGCGGCGATGCCACGGTGCTTGCCAACGGGATTGGCGGCATTGGCGGCATGGGCAATGGATCGGCGATTCCCGCAGGCCGCGGCGGAGACGGAATTGGCGGCGATTTTACCACCCCCAACCAAGCCGATCCCAACTTTACCGGCGGCGCTTTTTTGCTGGCTGGCGGCGATTATGGCACCCTGAGCGTGGTCGGAACTTCTATCGTTGAGGCGAACGGCGATGGCGGGCGCGGCGGCACGGCATTTGGTATGCTGATAGGCGGGCGCGGCGGTGATGGGTTTGGCGGGCTGGCGCAAACCGGGCTTGCCTTGCTTGGCGGGCCGGGCACTGTGGGCGGAGGCTCGGCTACGTTTGGAGCGTTGAACGTGGCGGCGCTCGGCTTCGGCGGGGCTGGTGGTTTCGCCAATTTAGCAGATGCGCCAACGGGTTTGGGCGGTGCTGGTTTTGGCGGCAGCGCGTTGTTGGGTGTGCGTGCTGGTACGGTTGCAGCGATGCTGGTGGAATTGAATGCTGGCGGGTTCGGCGGCTTTGGGGCAAACGGCGGCGCGGGCACCGGCGGCACTGCCGGGGTGCTGGGCGGTCAGGGCGGTAGCATCCTCGCAACCGAAATTGATCTGTTTGCTAATGGTTCGGGGGGCTTCTCCTTCGCCGGTCGCGGGGGCGACGGTCTGGGCGGCACTGCCGCGATTGAAGGCGATGGCATCACCGTTACCGTCAATGGCAGCGTCACGGCAGACGCCAGCGGGTTTGGCGGGGCATCTGATGTTGGGGCTGGCGGCAATGGCACCGGCGGTGAGGCTTATATCGGGATCGTCACCAACACGCTGGGAGTGATCACGGTCACCGGCCACGCGCGGGTTCTCGCCAATGGTCTGGGGGGCGACACGCAGGACGATTTCGCCGCAGGAAACGGTCAGGGCGGCCTCGCCTATATTCAATCGCAAGGCGGCAGCACAATTACCTTGGGATCGGCTCAGGCAATTGCCTTCGGGCAAGGCGGGTTTGCGTCGTTCCATGAAGGCGGCAATGGCACCGGCGGCAGGGCCGAGTTGCGCAGCATTGGTACCGGCAGCCAACTGATCATCCAGCGCAATGTGCCGAGTGATCTCGGCTCGTCGCCGGGTGATGGCGCCGTTTTGAACGCCAATGGTATTGGCGCTGCCACCAATGGCGGCGACGGCGCTGGCGGCACAGGCGTTGGCGGCACCATCGGTGTGCTCGCGCAGGGCGGCGGCAGCATTTCCTTGCCGACTGACTCGCTGGCTGACCCGAACAGCGTCGGCGCAATCCTGATGACCGCGCGCGGGATCGGCGGCGGGTCGTCGGTCGATGGCGGCCGCGGCGGTTTGGGCATCGGCGGCAATGGCGTGATCGAAGCCGATGGCGCAGGCTCCACCATCATCATGGGCGATACCATCTTCACGGTGATGGGTGGGGGCGGATCAAGCACTGTTTCAACCAGCAATGTCACCGGCGGCAATGCGCTGGGCGGCAATCGCCGCATCCGCGTGATGAACGGCGGCGAAGCGACGCTGGAGTTGATCGGTGGCAGTGCAAGCGCGCTGGGCGGCAATGGTTCGGGCACCGGCAATGGTGGCACAGCCACCGGCGGTATCAACCGGGTCGACCTTGATGGGGGCACGCTCAACATCGTCGGCGTGTTGGCGCTGCTCGACGAATCAACCGGCGGCGACGGGGCGATCGGCGGTGATGTGATGAGCGATGGCGAGGGCGGGACCATCAGCTTCGCCGCCACCAATTCTGCGATCAACTTCACCCCCAACGCTGCTGGCGAGGCAGGGATCAGGCTCGGCGGCACCCGAACCGGCGGGCAGGGCGATATCGGCGGCGGCAATGCGCTGGGTGAGACGGTCAACTTCTCGCTGATCAACACCGATCTTGCCGGGGGTTTCCTGCAAATTGATCCCACGGCCTTCGGCGGGCGTGGGAACGGGCCAACGGGCGAAGGCGGCGCTGCGTTTGGCGGCGGCGTCAATGTCACGATCACCGATTCCGATCTTGATCTCGTTGGTGATAACCAGATCATCAACGTAGCCAGAGGTGGTGCGGCTTCGAACATTGGCGGATCAGCGACTAGCGGATCGACACTTGTCGTGCTTAACAACAGCACGATTGCCATCACTCCGCCCACTGCTGGACTGATACGCTTGGCAATTCAGTCCTTTGCTGCCGGAGGCGACGGCGCCCAGGTGGGCGATGCAACAGCAGGTATCGCCCGATTAACGTTAATCGATTCTTCGATCCAGACTGATTTTCTTACGATTGAGTCAGGGGCCAGCGCGCTCGGCGCCGCAACCGGCAACGTGGGCGGAACAGCAAATGCAGGGACCGCTGAATTGATCGTTTCAGGGGGCAGCCTGATCGAAGCCACCAACTTAGGTATATTCAGCACGGGAGGCACCAGTGCAGGGGGAACCGCGCGGGCTGGTATTTCGTCTCTTACCATCACCGCTGGCGGCCAGGCTGCAATCAATGTCGGACGGCTTGATCTGGTTTCCGACGGCGTCGGCAGCGATAGATCAGATGGCAATGTGGCTGGCCAGTTCGTGGTCGCTGTCAACAGCGGCAGCATCAACACCGGGATCCTGCGGGCTTCTGCGCGCGGTAACGCGTTAAACCCTGACCGGGCACGCTCGCGGTTTGTTGCGGTGGGCGGCAACATCAATGTGTCGGAAACGCTGACCGGATTGGCACAAGGGGATGTGTTGATTGAAACCGGGCAGAGCGGGTTCATCGGCAGCCCGGCCAACGCAACCGCGACCGCCACCGTCATCGACATCACCGCGCAGGGTCTGATCGAGATTGCTGGTGACGATGACGGGGTTGTCGGCGTTAATGGTAACGCGATCCGGCTTACGTCGCGTCGGCTCGACATTCTGCAGGGTGCGCGGATCGGTGCGCGCGATGTCTCGCTCACATCGCTTGGCACAGATTTCACGGCGATACTTGGCGGGACAGTGGAAGGCCAAGGATTCAGCCTGACCAATGCCGAGGTGGGACGGATCAATACCCTTAACCTGTCGATCCAGTTGCCAGTGGTCACGGCCATCACTGACCCCAATCTGCCTGACGTCTTGATCCGCGACCTTTCATTGATCGGTTCGCAGGATGGCGGTCTTAACATTATCGGGATCACGGTCGGAAACAGCACCGAGGGGATCGCCCGGATCGAAGGCACTGTATCGTACGGCTTTGCGGCCGATGAAGATATGCTGTCGATCACGACTGGCGAACGGATCGAGATAGTCACACCAGGCGGCATCCGCATTACCAACGACAGTGATGGTCTGGGTGGCCGGTTGGCGCTGCGATCCGGCAATATCTGGACGGCAGATGCCGACTTGCTGGCCCAGCTGCAGAGTAATCCCGAATTTGGCGGGCGCGATGACTTGCTGTCCCTACCTGCCGCCGGCAGTGAAGATGTGCTCGGTTATGTGCGGGCGCGCGGTGTCGAGATTGCCATCGCGCAACGCCTGTTGGTGCGAAACACGGGCGGCGATGTCGTTCAGGGCGGGATCTTAGTGGGCGATGGAGGCCTTTCGATTATCGGCTTTACTCCCACAAACGTTACGCAGGCCAGCAATGCCGCACCGCTCGATGTGTTTGCCTATGGCAGCCGCCAGCTCGCCAATGGCGCACTGGTGACAGGGGAGGATTTCTTCCGAGAAGTGAATTTCAACACTGCCGGGAATGCCCCGACCACTTACCGCGCGATTGCCGCGTTTAACGATTGCGTCATCACCACCGGCGTATGTCCGCAGACCCCGCCGCCGCCGCCACCGCCGCCGCCGCCGCCACCGCCGCCGCCGCCGCCGCCGCCGCCACCGCCGCCGCCCCCGCCGCCGCCACCGCCGCCGCCGCCGCCGCCGCCACCGCCGCCGCCGCCGCCGCCGCCGCCGCCGCCGCCACCGCCGCCGCCGCCGCCGCCGCCGCAGGAACGGCCGCTATTGACAGAAGTGAACAACCCGACATTTTTCGAAAAGCCGACTGTCCTCGGCAAAGCCCCGGTCTCGTCCAAGGAAGATGAAGAAGATCGCTTCGGCATCGACTTCCCCGAACAGCCCGAAGCGCCGCTGATTTCCGAAGACCCGCTGCTTGATGATCCGGTCACCAGTGGGGGCGATGCCTCGGTCTATGGCGGCACACCCGCGCCGCCGGTGGGAGGCAACTGAGATGACTTTGCGCCCAACCTTACCGCGCCTTATCCTGTCCGCAGCGGCCGCATCCGGGCTGGCAGCGATGCTGATCGCTGCTCCCGGCTCGGCGCGGACGGGGGCCGACACCAGCCTTTCCTTGCGTGATACCTTTCCGATCGGATCGAACGGATTGTGCGAGGCGCAGATTCTCGCACCGGAACCAGGGGCAGGGCTGTTCGACCGACGCTATTCGGTGATCTGCCGCGATGCCGCTGCGCCGGTTGGCACGCTGTGGGTGGTCAAAGCCAAGCCCGAGGACGCTGCGCCCGCGCGCTTTGCCGGAGCGGGTGCGACCTGCGGGGCGGGCACTGCACCTGCGGGCGATTTGCCCGGGCTCCCGGCGGCACAGCGCTTGTCGTGTTCGCGCGATGACAGTATCCTTCGTTCCGATCTGCTGATCGGCAGCCGCGGCGGGCGGACCTATGCCGCCTCCGGATTGTCCGCCTATGGCAAGGCGCTGGAGCTCGGCATTGCCTCACTCGCGAGCGACGAAGTCGTGCCCGGCACCGTCGAAATCCCGCTCACCAGCACTACCGATGCGCTCGCCTTTGCGCGTCAGCAGGCCGAAGCGATCGCTGCCGATCAGGCACTGGTCGAGGCTTACCGCCGCGGCAATGCCGGCAATTTCGCCGAAGCGGCGGAGTTCTTTGCGGTGTCTTCTGGCGCGCTGCTTGGCACCGGCGGCGCCGAAGCGCGGCTGAACGAGGCGCTCCAGCAGTCCAATCTGGGCAATTTCGCTGAAGCCCGGCGGCTGTTTGTGGACAGCCGTGCGGCAAGCGCAACCAGCCCGTTGCTGGCCCGGTTGCAACGCAATTACGAAGGCATGGACGCGCTCAACCGGCGCAATGTGGCGAGCGCGCTGGCGATCCTCGATACGCCGCTGGCGGTCGAGTTTGCTGATGGCGACGCGATCAGCACGTTGAAAATCGGCCCCGCGCTGGCCGGACAACTGGCGAGCGAGAGTGGACGGATCACCGGCGAATACTCGCTCAGCCTGACCCCGCTTGAACGCGCGCAGTTGCTCGATGGGCAGCACGCTTACCTTAAGGCGACCGCGCTGCGGCTGTTGGGCCGGGGCGATGAAGGTGCGAGTCTGCTGCGTTCCGCCGAAACCGCATTCGCAGAAGTGCGTGGCGGGCGCGTCGTCTCGGTCGCATGGTTGCGCGCGCAGGTGCTGAGCGAGTTGGCGCAGGTCGCCGAACGCGGCGGGCGCGTGGCTGAGGCGGAAGGCCTGCACAGTCAGGGCATTGCGCTGCTCGCCAGCACCTATCCCGGTTCGCCAGCGTTCGACAGTGCGCGTGCGCAGTTGGCGGGGCTCTATGCCCGCAATGGGCGGCAGGCTGAGGCGCTGACGATCTATCGCGCGATCGTGAGTGAGGCCAATGGCCGCGCGCTGCCATCGCTGCGCGGATTGATGACACCCTATTTTGCGCTGCTGATCGAAGGTGACGCGGCTGGCGGCGGCACGGCGGCAACTGATGTGTTTGCAGCGAGCCAATTGCTCAGCCGCCCTGGCCTCGCGCAGACGCAGGCGGCACTGGCGCGCGAGCTTTCGGGCGGTAGCGACGAAGCGTCGCAACTGTTCCGCTCCGCGACCAATCTGGGGCGTTCGATCGAGCAATTGCGGGTCGCGCTGCTTGAACTTGAAACCGTGCCCGAAGCCAGCAGCGGCCAGGCCACGCAGATTGCAGATCGCCGCGGGCGGCTTGAGCAATTGCAGCAGCAACAGGCCGAAGTGCTGCAAAAGCTGGCGACCTATCCGCGCTATCGTGCGGTGGCGGGCGAAGCGATTGCGTTGTCCGAATTGCAGGCGATCCTTGGCGAGGGTGAGGCTTATGTGAAGCTCGTCACGCTCGATCGTGATGCCTACGTGGTTTATGCTACCCGTGATGAGGCGCTGACATGGCGTGCCGATGCCACCCCGGCGCAGCTCGAAAGTCTGGTTGGCCAGATCCGTGAAAGCATTGCAGTGGTCGAAGGAGGGCAGGTGTTGACCTATCCATTCGATATCGTCCGGGCCCGCGAATTGTATGTCCGCCTGTTCGCGCCGGTCGCCGACCGCTTGACCAAGGCGCAGCACATTGTGTTTGAACCCGATGGCGCGCTGCTCAAGCTGCCGATCAACCTGCTGGTGACCGACGATGCAAGCGTCGCGGCCTACAAGGCGCGCATGGCTGGGCGCGATGCGGATGAATATGACTTCCGCGGTACGGCGTGGCTCGGGCGCACGGCGCAGATCAGTACATCTGTGGCGGCGTCGGCGTTCCGCGATGTGCGCGCAGCGCGGCCTTCGGATGGGAAGCGCGCCTACCTTGGTCTTGGGGAGAATACGCCGGTCGGCAATGGCCCCGCAGGTGTGGCCCGTACGCGGGCAGCGCTGGAAAGCGGGGAGCGGTGCCAGTGGTCGCCCAATATCTGGGCCAACCCGATCAAGGCGGATGAACTGCGTCAAGCAGCGTCGCGGTTCGGCGGCGGCGGGCGGGTGCTGACCGGGTCGGACTTTACCGACAGCGCGATCATGGGGCTGAGCGATCTCGGCGAATACCGCATTCTGCACTTTGCCACCCACGGCCTGGTCACCGCGCCGCAGCCCGAATGTCCGCCGCGCCCGGCGTTGCTGACCAGCTTTGATGTGGGTGAGGGGTCTGACGGGCTGCTGAGCTTTGCTGAGATTTTCGGACTGAGGATCGATGCCGATCTGGTGATCCTGTCGGCCTGCGACACGGCGGGCAGCGCCACTGTGGGCGCGACCCGCGAAGCAGGCGTGACCGGCGGCGGCGAATTTGCGCTCGACGGATTGGTGCGCGCGTTTGTGGGCGCAGGCGGGCGCACGGTGCTCGCCAGCCATTGGCCTGTGCCCGATGATTTCGACGCAACCGGGCGGCTGATCGGCGGGCTGTTCGCGGCCAATGGTCAAGCCACCGCAGGCGCGCTCCAATCCTCGCAACAGGCGCTGATGGACGATGCCGAGACTTCGCATCCGTTCTACTGGTCGGCCTTCGCGGTTGTGGGTGACGGCGCTGCGCGCCTGACCCGCTGATCGCTGACGGGACGCGTGCAATGAACTCACCGCCAGACCGCACGCCGTCACGGCTGGGCTGGCTATCGCGCGGCTGGCGCAAGGTGCGCGAGGCGGGCACCGTCCAGCTGGGCTTGACCCTTATGCTCATGTGCCTGGCGGTGCTCATCGCGCGCTACAGCTGGGTTTTGCCTGACGGCTCCGTGCCCACCCCGCTCACCAGCGAGGCCGAGCGCGCGCTCTATGACCTCAGGGCCTATTACGCCGCCGATCTGGTCGAGGAAGACAAGCGGGTCGTGCTGGTGGTTTATACCGACCAGACCTTGATCGCCGCGCGCAAACGATCACCGCTTGACCGGGGGCTGCTAGCCAAGACACTGCGAACGATCGATGCGATGGAGCCCAAGGCGATCGGGATCGACATCCTGTTCGATCAGCCGCAGGACGAGGACGAGGAACTGATCGCAACGCTGCGCGGGATGAAGACTCCGGTCGCGGTCGCCTATGCCGCCAAGGCGACCAACCCGGACGACATCGAGTGGGAACAGCAGCAATATCTCGAACAGTTCATGGCGCGGCTGAAGGGCAGCAAGGCGCGCCCGGCGAGCATCCGGCTGGACAACACCTTCGGCGCGACCCGGCTGTGGCCCGACATCCACAAGGGCCTGCCGCCGCTGCTCGGGCGCGTGATGCTGGCCGACGCGGGCGAGCCTGCCACCGCCTTTGCCGGTTACGAGGGCGCGATCGATTACCGGCGCCCCAAGTTCCAGGACTCGGTCCTGTTCCCTCCGGCCCAGATCGATCTTTTCGTCGATCCCGACCCGGAGATCCTGCCCTTCCTCAAGGAGCAATATGCCGACAAATACATCCTGATAGGCGGCGATATCGTCGACTATGACCGGGTCGAGACAACCTTCACCTCGATCAACGGCGAAGTGCCTGCCGGGATCGCGGTCCACGCCGAGATCATTGCGCAGATGCTCGATGGCCGCGTGCTCCAACCGATCCCGGAATGGGTGCTTTGGATCATGGCGGTGCTGGTGGTCGTCATCGCGATCCTGACCGCGCTGCTCGAATGGACCGCGCGGCGGCTTGCGTTGTTCGGTATCGCGCAGCTCGTGATCTTTCAGGGCCTGCCGGTGCTGTTGCAGGTTCGCAATGTCGATACCTACGGATTGCCGGCGGTCGGCTGGCTGATCGGTTGGATCCTTGTCTTCACTGCGGTCACGGTGGCAGCGCGTACCGCAGGCGCGGTGCAGCGCAATTTCGCCACCTCGGCGCTGGGCAAATATATCCCGCGCGATATTGCCCAGGCGATCATCGACAAGCCCGAATTGCTCAGCCTTGGAGGGGAAAAGCGAACGATTTTCGTGCTGTTCAGCGATCTGGAGGGCTTCACCAAGATGAGCCACGCGATCCAGCCAGAAATGGTGGCCAAGCTGCTCAACCGCTATCTCGATCTGCTCAGTCAGGTGGTGCTCGATCATGGCGGGGTGATCGACAAGTTCGTGGGCGATGCGGTGGTCGCGTTTTGGGGAGCGCCGATTTCGCGGCCCGATGATGGGACGCGCGCGGCCCGCGCAGGCTATGCGATGTGGCAGACAGGTGAAGCGTTCCGGCGCGAAGTTGCGGCGATGGACCCCAACCTGCCCCCAATCGGCAAAACCCGCGTCGGCCTGCATTACGGCGAGGCGGTCATCGGCAATTTCGGCGGCGCGACTCGTATCCAATACACCGCGCTGGGGGACAGCATGAACACCGCCGCGCGGCTGGAGGCTGCCAACAAAGCGCTCGATTCCGCCGTAATGGCGAGTCGCGAATTCGCCGAGGCTTCGGGTCTCGACTGGTGGCGG
>Ga0163144_10006505_pt1 | contig 25756 bp, 23 predicted proteins | sample OliLak19BULKMAT1_FD_123175 | JGI IMG/M metagenome (GOLD analysis project Ga0163144, IMG submission 123175) | Freshwater microbial mat bacterial communities from Lake Vanda, McMurdo Dry Valleys, Antarctica - Oligotrophic Lake LV.19.BULKMAT1 | ecosystem: Environmental > Aquatic > Freshwater >... | reverse complement strand
TCATTGGCTGTAGTCGTCTTCACGCTGATGACGGACAGCGCCCACGATCACCTGTTTGCCCACCACTTCGAAAAGCACGACGTAGCCGGTCGCTCCAAATGGAACGATGAGTTCGCGTGAGCGCCCGTTGCCCAGCTCCGCCTTGCGACACGACAGGGGCGACCAGGACAGGATGCCCGTCCCGATGCGAATCTGCTCCAGCCCTCTTTCCGGCGTCGTCCAATCTGGCGTTTCGCTCGCAAGTTCCCGTTCGATCGCGAAGGTCTCCAAGCGTCGCAGATCGTCGCGTGCCTCATCGGTCAACATGACCGTGTAGACCGCAATCACTTGCGGCGGCGCTCGGCAGCCTGGCTCTTGGCGTCACTCAGATGCCCCAGCAGGTCTGACATGACCTCATCGACGGTATGTCCACCGCCGACCTGCTTCCACCGCTCGATCGCGGCCTCGCCGCGAGCAACGAACTCGGTCTGCACGCGGCGTCGGGCAGCCGCGGCAATGACCGCCTCTTCGATGAACTGGGTGAGCGACTCGCCCTCCCGCAAGACGGCCTCGACTTCGGCCCGAACCTCAGGCTCAACGCGGATGGGGGGGAAGGTTGCAGAACGCATTCTGGCAGTGTATTGCAAACGTGCTACGGCGCAACGCCTGCAACTCCCCGCGCTTCAGCCCAGCCTTCAGCCCTTCACCGCGTGCAGCCGCACCCGCTGTGCGCCGACCACCACCTCGTCGCCCGCGCGCAGCTTGCGCCCGCGCCGCATCTCGCCTTCGCCGTTCACGCGCACGCCGCCTTCGCCGATCAAGACCTTGGCCGCGCCGCCGCTGCTGACGATGCCGCTGGCCTTGAGCAGCGCGTCGAGCGTGATGTGATCGCCGCGCAGCGAAAAGTCGATCGCGTCGTTCACGCTTCGAGTGCCCGAGCGTGCCAGCGCAAATGGTCTTCGACGAAGCTGGCGATGAAGTAGTAGCCGTGGTCGAAGCCGGCATGGCGGCGCAACGTCAGCGGCTGGCCGGCTTGTCGGCACACGGCTTCGAAGCGGTCGATGTTCAACTGCTCGGCGAGGAACTTGTCGGCCAGGCCCTGGTCGACGAGCAAGGGCGGCAAACGCGCGCCCGATTCGATCAAGGCGCAGGTGTCGTGCGCGGCCCAGCGGCTCTTGTCCGGCCCGAGGTAACCGCTGAACGCCTTCTCGCCCCAGGGGCAGTGCATCGGTGCTGCTATCGGCGCAAACGCCGACACGCTGCGCCACAGACCCGGATGGCGCAGCGCCAGCGTCAACGCGCCATGGCCGCCCATCGAATGGCCGAACAGGCTGCTCGCCGCCGGCTGGACCGCGAAGTTGGCCGCCAGCAGCGCAGGCAGCTCCTCGCACAGGTAACTCTCCATGCGCCAGTGGCGCGCCCACGGCGGCTCGGTCGCGTCGAGGTAGAAGCCGGCCGCAGTGCCGAAGTCCCAGGCGGCGTCGGCCCCTGCGATGCCGGTGTCGCGCGGGCTGGTGTCGGGCGTGACGATCGCCAGCCCGAGTTCGGCGGCCACGCGCTGCGCGCCGGCCTTGATGGCGAAAGTCTCTTCGTTGCACGTCAGCCCGGCCAGCCAGGTCAGCACCGGCACCGGCCGCTCGCTGGCCTGCGGCGGCAGGAACACGCCGAACTTCATCGGCAGCCCGATCTCGCGGCTGGCGTGGCGATAAAAGCCTTGCACACCGCCGAACGCGCGGTGCTCGGAGAGCGTTTCAATCATCAGTAAACAACCACCGATCGGATCGACTCGCCACGCTCCATCAAGGCAAAACCTTCGTTGATGTCTTCGAGCTTCAGCGTGTGTGTGATCAGCGGGTCGATGGCGATCTTGCCGTCCATGTACCAGTCGACGATCTTGGGCACGTCGGTGCGGCCCCGCGCGCCGCCGAAGGCCGAGCCCTTCCAGACCCGCCCGGTGACGAGTTGGAACGGCCGCGTCGCGATCTCCTGTCCGGCCGCGGCCACGCCGATGATCACGCTTTGGCCCCAGCCCTTGTGGCAGCACTCCAGGGCCTGGCGCATCGTCGTCGTGTTGCCGATGCACTCGAAGCTGTAGTCGGCGCCGCCGTCGGTGAGCTGCACGATGGCGTCGACGACGTTGGAATGCTCCTTCGGGTTGATGAAGTGCGTCATGCCGAAGCGCCTGGCCATCGCTTCGCGCGCCGGGTTCAGGTCGATACCGATGATCTTGTCGGCGCCGACCATCTTCGCGCCCTGGATCACATTCAGGCCGATGCCACCCAGTCCGAACACCACCACGTTGGCGCCCGCCTCCACGCCGGCCGTGAACAGCACCGCGCCCAACCCGGTGGTGACGCCGCAGCCGATGTAGCAGACCTTGTCGAACGGCGCGTCGTTGCGGATCTTGGCCAGCGCGATCTCGGGCACCACGATGTGGTTGGCGAAGGTGCTGGTGCCCATGTAGTGAAGGATCGGCTTGCCGTCGATCGAAAAGCGCGAGCTGCCGTCGGGCATCAGGCCTTTGCCTTGCGTGGGCCGGATGGCCTGGCACAGGTTGGTCTTGCGCGACAGGCAGAACTTGCACTGCCGGCACTCGGGCGTGTAGAGCGGGATCACGTGGTCGTCGCGGCGCAAGGTCGTGACGCCAGCGCCCACCTCGAGCACCACACCCGCGCCCTCGTGGCCCAGGATCGCCGGGAACAGGCCTTCGGGGTCGGCGCCCGAGAGCGTGTATTGGTCGGTGTGGCAGATGCCGGTGGCTTTGACTTCGACCAGCACCTCACCGGCCCGCGGGCCTTCGAGGTCGACGGTTTCGATCGTCAACGGGGCGCCGGCCTTCCAGGCCACGGCTGCGCGGGTCTTCATGTGGTGCTCTTTCGGGTTGCGGGCCTGCGAGGTTAATGCAAAGCCTAGGAGGCTCCTAGAACAGCAAGGCTGCGACGAAGACGCCGATCATCATGAAGGCCAGCACCACCTTGGCCAGCAGGCCAAGCATGATGCCGAACCAGGTGGACAGGCCCACTTTCACGGCGCGATTCGGGTCGCGCTGGGCCGCGTACTCGCCGATCGCCGCGCCTGCCAGCGGCATGAACAGCAGGCCGATGAAGCCGGTGAAGACTCCCGCCACCGTGCCCAGCGTGGCCCCGAGCAGGGCCTGCCTGCTGGCGCCGGCGCGCCGCGCGCCCAAGAGGCCAGCGGCATAGTCGAGCACCCAGGCCAGCACCGCCATCACCGCGATTACGGTCAAGCTGCCCCAGCCGACGCGCGTGAAATCGTCGATCCAGGCGCCGAGCACGATGCCCGCCAGCACGAAGAGCGTGCCCGGCAGCGCCGGCAGCACGGTGCCCGCGAGGCCTGCGACGACGAGGCCGATGCTCGCCAGCCACAGCAGGGAATCGGTCATCGGCGTGCCCTCGGATGGGTGTGGCCGCGAGATGGCAGCGAAGCGGCGAAGTTCAAGTCCGGGTCGACCGCATCATGGTTTTTACCCGGGGTGAAGAACGCTGGCCCGGGATCGCCCATACTTGCGCCTATTTCGCCGGTTGCGCGCGTCCCGCGCGCGGTCGCAGCGAAGCCGATGGAGACATGTCGATGAAGACTTGGTTGATTGCGGCCCTGGTGGCTGGACTCACGGTGGGCCTGGCCCCCGAGGCCGATGCGAAGCGACTGGGCGGTGCACGCTCGTCGGGCATGCAGCGCTCGACGCCCGCACAGAACTCGCAGGCCACCCCGGCCACGCCCGCCAATGCGGCCACGCCGGCCAATGCGGCCACGCCGGCCGCGGTACCCGCCGCGGGTGCCACGGCGGCGGCGGCTGCGCCCAAGCGCAACTGGATGGGCCCGATCGCCGGCCTGGCCGCAGGCCTGGGCCTGGCGGCCCTGTTCAGCAGTCTGGGCCTGGGTGCCGGCCTGGCCAACTTCGTGATGATCGCGTTGCTGGCCCTGGCGGCGGTGTTCGCCATCCGCTTCGTGATGCGCCGCTTCGGCCCGAACGCGCAGCATTCGCCGTTGGCCATGGCGGGTGCGGGTGCTGGGGCCGGTGCTGCGCCGGTGGCCAACCCGCCACCCCGCTTCGTCGACGAACGCCCGGGCATGCAGCGCGATGCGCTCGCACCGACGATCGGCTCCGACCTGCGCCCGCCTTTGGCCGTTGACGGCCTTGCTCCCGCTGCGGCTGGCCTCGCAACCGGGGTCGCGTACACGCTACCCGCCGGCTTCGACCGCGAAGCCTTCGAGCGCCTGGCCAAGATGATCTTCATCCGGATGCAGGCGGCCAACGACAGTGCCGACCTGAACGACCTGCGCAACTTCACCACGCCGGAGTTGTTCGCTTCGCTGCGCCTGGACCTGCAAGACCGCGGCGACGCGAAGCAGGCGACCGACGTGCAGAAAGTCGAAGCCCAGGTGCTCGACTTCGCCGAGGAGCGCGAACAGCAGATCGTCAGCGTGCGCTTCACCGGGTTGGTGAAGGAAGCCGAAGGCACCACTCCCGAGGCCTTCGACGAGATCTGGCACTTGGTGAAGCCGAAGGACGACAGCCGCAACTGGGCCATCGCAGGGATTCAGCAGGCCCCCGTGCTCGCTTAGCCCCCGGCTCGTTTGCAGTCCTGACCCTGCGCTTGCAGCCAGGCGACCACGCGCTCGGCGTGATCGCCTTGCACTTCAAGCACGCCGTCTTTCACGGTGCCGCCTGCGCCCATCGCGCTGCGCAGTCGCTTGCCCAGCGCCTCCAGCGCAGGGGGCTCCAGCGGCAGCCCGCGCACCAGTGTGACCGTCTTGCCGCCACGCCCCTTCGACTCGCGACTCACGCGCACCGGGCCGCTTGCAGGCGCTGACGCACCGCGGCGGTTGGCAGCACAGGCACACGCCGTCTGCGGCCGCCGGCACGTCGGGCACATGCGCCCAGCGTTGGTGGAATAGACCAGGCCGCCGCGCGGCGCCGGCTTCGTCAACGCAACATCTCCTGCACCAGGCCGACCGCGCGGCCCACCGCCTGCGGATCGACCAGCAGCACGAAGGCCAGACCGGCCACGGCACCACCCCAGTGCGCATCGTGGTTGATGCGGCCGTGGTCCTGGCGCGAGGCATACACGGTGTAGCCGAGGTAGCACAGCGCGAACAGCGGCGCCGGGATCGGCAGCGGGATCGGCAGGATGTAGATCGACTGCGTGGGCGTGTAGAGGATCGAGGCGAACAGCACGGCAAGGATCGCGCCCGAGGCGCCCAGGCTGGCATAAGCCGGGTTGCTGCGCTGCCGCCACCACGTGACGCCGCTGCTGGCCGCGAGGCCGATTGCGTACAACGCCACGAAGCGCGGCGTGCCGATGGCGCGCTCCAGGCCGAAGCCGAACGACCAGAAGGTGAAGGCGTTGAACGCCAGGTGCGCCAGGTCGGCATGCAGGAAGGCGCTGGTGACGACGCTGGCGTACTCGTTGCGACGCGTCAGCCAGTAGGGGCGGAACAGCTGGCGCTCGAGCAGTTCGGGCATGCGCGTCAGCGCGAGCAGGCTCGCGACGAGCATCGCCGCCAGGATCAGGCCGGACGCCGGGGCGCCGTCAACGAATTCGAGAAGGGTGCGCATCGCGGCCGATTGTCATCGGGACCGCGCGCACCTCTCAGCGCCTGCCGCGGCTGGCCATCCAGTGCGGCGGCCACTCGCAGAGTGACGCGCTCTGCGTGCGCTCTGACTGGCTCGCGCGGTACAGCATCGCTTCGACCGGCGCGCGCAAGCGTTCGCCATGCTGCGTGTAGGCGTTGATCGCGGCCCGGCATTGGCGCTCGGGTTGATCGGCCAGGGCCAAGCTGACGAACCAGGCATGGCGCGCATCGGCTTCGCGGCCCGTCAACGCGCTGGAGATCGCCAGCGTGGTCCATTGCTCGACGCGGGTGCTGCTGCGCGCGCCGGCCGACAGCGTCAGCGCATACAGCGCCAACTGGCGCGCGCGCTCGGCATGCTGCGGGCCCTGCTTGAGCGTCAGGAAGGCCAGGCTGCCGGCGACTTCCGTGTCCAGAGGGTTGGCGGCGAAGGCCTTCATCTGCAGATCGAGCGCCTCGCGCGGCAGGCCGCGGCGCCAGAACGCTTGCTGCGCCGACTCATGCAGCGTCTTCGCATCGTCGGCCGACAGGTCGAGCGACGACGGGAGATCGGCCGGCCCCTCGCGCAGCGCACCCGCCGCGCGGCGGATCTCGTCGTCCTGGCCGGCGCTGTCGCGGTCGGCGGCTGCGGCGATCTGGAAGACGCGCTGCACGCGCCGCTCGGCCCGCTGGGCCAGGCGCGGCAATTCGCCCGCCACCAACTGGCCGGCGCGAGCGGCATAGTCGGGTGGCACGCCGCGCGATGCCGTCAGCGGCACGGCCTCGGCAGGCATCGACGGCATCGACGGCATGGGCGGTTCGGCCACGGCCACGGGCGCAGGCAAGCGAGCGGCGCCCATCGACACGCTGCTGACACCCCCAACGCCGCTCACGCCGCTGCCGCCGCTCAGCGGACCAGGACCCATCGCAAGGCCGGTGGCCGGCGCCCGCTGCAGCGGCGTGTTAGCGACAGACGGGGTTGCCGCCGTGGGAGGTTTCGCTGCGAGCGCCGCGGGTGCGGGTTGCACCGCCGGGGCTGCTGCAGCGGCGGGTGTCGCCGCACCCAACGGCGTCGGACCGCGCAGCGTCAACCAGGCCAGCACCCGCTGGCGCTCGGTCAGCGCCGGGGCGCGGACGGGTGCCGCCGGCGCAGCACGTGCGGCCACCTGGGCGCGCGCCGCCGCGGCGCGTTCCTTTGCCGAGGGCGGCGTCGCGACGGCTGCCGCGCGTTGCGGCGTCGACTTGGCCGCGACAGGCGGCGACGGCCGAGCGGGCGCCACGGGCCGCGGCTGCGCTCGCAGGGCGCTCGGTGCGGGTGCGGGTGCGGGTGCGGCGGGTGCAGCGGCGGCTTCGGACTCGATCGTTGGCGCTTGCACAGGCGCTTGTGCGGCGGTCGTCGGCGCTTCCACCGGAGCGGCAGGGCTTGCCGGCGCCGCAGCCGCAGGCATGGCGCTCGGCGCGCCGGCGTCCGGCGGGTCGGACGCATCGGCAAGCAGTAGCGGGCTGACCTCGAAATCGACCTCGGCCGACGGTGCCGACAGCGCGCTGAAAAGCATCGGTGCGCCGAGCGCGGCCGCAGCGACCAGCGCCGCCGCGGCGCCCCAGCGTTGGGGCGCCGTCAGGCCATGCGGCGTGGCCGGCGGCCGCATCGACGGCGCGTCGAACGAACGCGGCGATGCAACGCTCATGGGTGCGCTCACCGGCACGCTGACCGGCAGCGCGATGCGCGTGATCGGTGTGGCCGAATCGTCACGCGCCGCCGGGTCCGCCAGCGCCAGCGTCCAGCCGTCGGCCAGCGAGGTGCCGAGAGCCTCGTTGGCGAGGGCCTGTGCCGTCAAAGCAACCAACGCCGCATGCGGGCGCTGTGACGCACGCTTGTCGTCGTGCGCGCGCAGCAGGCGGCGCACCAGGCCGCGCGCCTGCGTCAGGTGGGCGTTAGTCCAGCCGGCGACCAGCGGCAGTTCGGGGTCGGGCAGGTAGCGCCGCAGCATCGCAGCCAGGCTGTAGACGTCGCAGCGCCAGTCGAGCTGACGCGTCAGCTGCAGTTCGCCGCGGCTGCCGGCTTCGAGCGCGGCCAGCAGGCGCGGCGACTGGTAGTCGTACTCGGTCTGGCGCGCGATCGGCAGCGCGCGCGTCAGGCTCTCACCCGACACCAGCGAGAACGCGAAGTCGATCAGGCTGATCTGCTCGAAGCGCGGCCGCAGTGCTTGCCCCGGCACCAGCGGGTCGAAATCGACCGGCGTGTACGGGATGCAGACGTTGTCGGCCTTCAGGTCCAGATGCACCAGCTGCAGCTCGTGGATCGCGTCGAGCGCGATCAGGCTGTGGTGCGCCAACGCCCACCAGTGGGCGCAGTCTTCGAAAACATGCGCCTGGCCGACGCCGTGGCGCTGCACCGGCAGCAAGGTCGCCCAGTGGTCGACGGTGATGCCGGCGTCGTAGGTCTGCACGATGGCTGGGCGATCGGCCGAGCCGCGGTCGAACTGCACCACATCGGGCACCGGGCCGATGCCGTGTCCGACCAGGCGCGCCAGGATGCGCCACTCGCGCTCGGTCCAGTGACGGAAGTCGCCCGCGGCGGTGGCCAGGAAGCGCTTGGTGTAGCGGCGCCGTTCGCCGGGCGCCGCCGGTTCGCGAAACACCTCGACGTGTTCGCCCGTCACCATCTGCAGGCGCCCTCGCCCGAACACGCGATCCAGGTCGACCGAAATCATGGCAGGCTCCTGGGCAAGGCGTCGGAAGGGCCGCGACGCAACGTCCACGACGGCCGCGGCAGGCTGGCGCCGTCGCGTTGCACCGCCAGCACGGTCGCGTCGTCGCTGCTGCCGCGCTCGCGCGCCAGCGTCACCAGATCGGCACAGCGCTGCGCCAGCGGGCGCGGCCGCGCCAGCACCTGGCGCCAGGCGGCGTCGTCGAGGTGCTTGTGCACGCCGTCGCTGCACAGCAGCAGCAGCTCGCCCGCGCCCAGGGCGTGCAGCGCGACGTTGGCCCCATGGGTCGCGCCGTTGCCGACCATGCGCGCCGGGTCGTCGAGCGCCGCGCCGGCGGGCGGGGTCTCGCCGAGCTGGCGAAAACTGTCGTCGCGGCTCAGCAGCTCGATCTCGCCTGCGCCGTCGGCGGCGAAGCGGTAGACGCGGCAGTCGCCGACCCAGGCGACGAGCCACTTGGACGCGCGCAAATTCAGCGGGGCGCAAAGCGCCACCGTCGCGGCGCCTGGGGCGGGCGTGACCTGGGCGATGCGGCTGGCGATGGCCCGGTCGGCGGCGAGCATCGCGCGGCGCACGCTGTCGGCCTGCGGCGGCCCGGCGGCCAGGCTGGCATGCAGCTGGGCCACGAGTTCGCGGCTCGCGGTCTGCGCCATCGCGCCGCCGCCCACGCCGTCGGCCACGACGAACAGCGGCACCGCGGCATCGAGTGGGCTGTGCGCGTCCTCGTTGTCAGGGTGCGCCGTGCCGCAGATCGAAGCCGCGGCCACTTCCAGCGTGCGAAATGCCGTGGTGTGCACCGAGTGCTGCGCGCTCGCGGCTGCTTCGCGCGCGGTGGCATGGCGCAGGTGTTCGCCGGGCTCGATCGGCGTGATCAGGTTGGGCGCGAAGGCCGCAGCACGGGTGACGCTGGAATGGGCCATGTCAGTGGCTCCACCGCACTTGGCGCGACCTGCGACGCATGAAACGGGCGCCCTCTGTTGCGCTCAGCGCATCGCGACAGGCGCTGCCCGACGGGGGCTCATGGTGGAGCGGCCTCCGCTTCGCTCCGACTTCGCTGCGGTGCTCGGCCTCGGGTCGCGTCGCATAACTCACTACGCTCACTTCGTTCGCTGCGTTCAAACAGACGCGACGAGTCAGATGACGAAGCGCGCTGCGCGCGCCGACCCAAGACCTCCGAGCCCGTTGCGAGACGCACCGGACACTCGGGCCGTCCAAGCCCGCGCAGGCGGGCTTGGAGCCGCGGCCCTCTCTCTCGCCGCCCCACAAATCGCCCCCGCCGGGCAGCGCCTGCCGCGAAGCCCACGCCGGTGAAATGCGTGGAGCCACACCTGTCACCCGCCCGCGCCTTTGCTCGCGCCGACGTTCGCGCCGCTGCTCTAGAGAGGGCAAACGCTCACCGGGGTTGAGTTTCATTTCAGTCTTCCAGAAGCAGCAGTTGACCGTCGTCAGCATCCACGCGCGCGAGCGCAAGGCAGCAGCTCGGCGCGTCGCGCAGCGAGGGCCCGAGCACCAGCGATTCGCCGGCGCGCCAGCGCAAGCGGCTGCCGGGCGGGTGGCGCACGCCATCGATCAGCACGCCGTTGTCGCCATGCACGGCGAGCGTTGCGCCTTCTTCGTCGATCTCGACGATGTCCAGGTGGTGCCCCGACACACCCTGGTGTTCGCGGTCGACCACCAGGCTCTGGTTGCGCGAACGGCCGATGCTGGCCGGCAGCAGCCCGGGATGCAGGCCGAGCGTGCTCTCGCCGCTGGCCAGCGTCGCGGTGACGGTGAAGACCACCGAGGGCCGCGCCACCATGATGGCCGTGAGCGGCGTCGACGGGGTGGTCGACAGGCGCGGCGCGTCGGCAGGAGCCGGCGCCGGTTGCGCGATCGGCGTGATGCGCGCGCTGCTCGCGGTCGCAGCGCCGGCCAGCGAAATCCACGGGTACTCGTGCGCCGGCCCGTCGGCACGCGCCGACAGCACCAGCCGGCCGCCTTCGCGCAGCGGCAGCAACTCATCGGCATCGCCTCGAGCATCGCCGGGAGTGCCGCCTTCGCCCGTCAGCGCGCTCGCGCTCTTGCCATCGGCGCTCTCCACGCGCAGGCCGTTGGTCGAGCCGGCATCGGCCGCCCACCAGCGGCCATCCTGCAGCCACAGCTCGGCATGGCGCCGGCTGGCGTAGGTGCCGTTGACGCGGAGGTCGCAACCTTCGCCCTTGCCGACGATGTAGCGACGTCCGGGCACCGCCTGCAGGGCCACGCGGCGCCGGCCGTCGGCGTCTTCGAGCTCGAACAGGCAGCGCTGGCCGGCCAGCGGCGTGGTCGGCGAAGGCGCCTGCGCGCGCAACTTCGACGCGGCCGCCACGGCCTGCACACCTTGCGAAGCAGGCGCCGGTGCGCGCGCCGGGTCGTTCTCGACCCAGCGGCCGACGATCGCCACCTCGTACGGCCGCGTCGCCCCCTTGGCCTGCGGACCGCGCAGGGCTTCGAGGAGCTCGCGGTACTCGCCGCCTGCAGCCTCCTCCAAGACTTCGGGCGTCGCATCGGCGTCCACCAACCCGGCGAAGTGCGACAGATCGATGGCGGCCGCATTCGGCAACGCGCCGATCACTTCGCGCGCCAGATAGCGCTTGATCTGCTCGGGCTTGAACTCGCGCATGAATTCGGCCAGGCGCTGCCGGGCCGGGCCACCGTCGGGGCAGCGCACGCTGAGCGCGCTGAGCAGGAAGCGGTCGCGGTCGGCAATCGCCAGGTGCAGGCGCACATGGCTGGCGACGAAGTGCTCGAGCTCGTCGCGCAGCGCGAAGACCAGGCCGGCATAAGCGCCCAGCGGCGCGGCCGGTGCCAGCACGGCTTCGCCGGACGCCGAACGCGACACGGCTATGGCCACGCCGGCCCCAGGGCTTGCCGGCGGCGTGTCGAAGGCCGGCTCGCGCGGCGGCAGGTCGCTGCGCGAAACGAGTCCGTTGATGCGTTGAACGCCGCCGTGGACCCAGGACTTGACTGACATGGCGTTAACCTTTTTGGAATGGTCTTGAGGGAAGGCGGAGCGGGCCGTTCATGGACGGTGGCCGATCACCAGGGTGGCCAGGGGGCCGGGTTGCAGGCGGTGGCGCACCCGCGGCGACGCCGGCAGGCCGTAACCCGCCATGCGTTCGAGGAAGCGAGACCACGCAGGTTGCACCGCATCGCCCAGCGATACGCGCTGTTTCAGTGCCGGCAGCGAAAGCTCGATCAGCACCGCGATGCGCGACGCGCCGCCCAAGCGCACGATGCTGCGGCGCAGGGTGTCTTCGACGTCGGCCAGGCAGCGCTCGAACGGGCCGTCGAAGGCCCACACCTGCAGCGGCGGCAAGGCTGGCGCAACCGCGTGTTTCATGGCGCGCTTCATGGAGCAACGGAGCGCTGGAGCCCCGGCGTGCCGAGCAGGCCGAGTTGCCGGCCGACGATCTGCATCGCGATCTCGGCCGAGGGGTTGGGGCCGTGGTCTCCAGCGCCATGCACCTGGCCGCTGGCGCGCAGCCAATTGCGCTCGCTCAGCACCGCGATCGCATGCGTCCAGGGCCCGCTCGCAGCGCCATCGCGGCGGTACGCGGCCACGTACCACTTGTACGGCCGCAGCGCGCTGCAGGCCGGCGGGCGCGGGGCGGCGGGCTGGTCAATCGCCGCCGGCGTGCCGCGCGGGCACAGGCGCGCCAGCTCGTCGAGCGAAACGCCGTCGCTCGGAAAGCTGGGCGTGCCGGTCTTGCCGGCCAGCCACGCCAGCTCGCGGCAGCGGCGCGCGTCGAACACCTGTTCGCAAGCGGTGCGCGCGGTGCCGATGCGGTGGCTGTACGACAAGCCGCTCAGGATCACTTCGGCAGCGTCTGGCGCCACGCCGGTGGGCTGCTCGGCACTGGCCCGCCAGCGCGCGAGCGCGGACGGCAGGTCCGGCGTCGCCGACGGATGCAGCCCCCACACCGAAGCGACGAGGTGCGGGCGCTGCAGCGTGGCCTGCCCGTTGGCAGCCGCCGCGAGGGTGGCCATCATGCCGGTGATGCCCAGCGCGCTGGCGCGGGCATGGCCCTGGCCCCAGCCTTCGGCCACCACGTCGACGACCGAACCGCCGCGGCACTTTTCCCAATCGTCGTCGCTGAGGCGGCGGCCGTCGGCGCCGGCGGCGCAGCGGCGCAGGATCGCCGCACTCAAATCGGCCGGCGCACGCAGCTGCATCGGTGCACCGATGCGGTCGCCGCGCGGCTGGGTCATCAGGCGGCCGTAGGCCACTGCCATCGGCGCGGGTTCGTGGGACGCGCCGCTGGCGGTCAGCAGGTCGAGCACGCTCGGGGCGGCCGGGCGCGAGGGCGCCTGCAGCGAGCGACCGAAGAGCAGGTCGTGTTTGCCGCAGTCCCACCGTGACGGCCCGGTGGTTGCGTCGCAGTCGCCGTTCCAGCCGAAGGCCGCTGCGCTGCGCTGCACCGCCCACGCCCGGTCGCAGGCGACGACGCCCTGGTCGAGGCAGAACATGCGGTCCAGGAAGCGCGCCGAGTCCGAACGCAGCAACTGGCCGCGCAGGCTCTGGCGTGCCGGCGCCGCGCCCCCCTGCATCGCGGCACGCTCGGCGGCCAGCCAGCGCGCGCCGACCTGCGGGTCCGACAGGAACGCGGCCGCCATGATCGGCTTGACGGTCGAAGCCGGCATCGCATCGTGGAACACCGCCGGGTTCAGCAGCGCGTCGGGCCGGTATTGCACCGGGTACGGCAGGCGCTGGTCGCAGGCCGCATCGCGGCCGGGGCCATCGACCTCCTGCCGCGCGCAGGGCGAAAGCGCACCGGCCAGCGCCTCGATGCGGCCGCTGCCCACTTCGATGATGGCCACCGCCGCCATGCGCACCATGGCGCCTTCGAGCAGCGCGTGGCCGGCGGGCCGGCCCTTGTCGTCGGGCCGGCGCAGGCCGAGCGCCTCGCACACCGCATGGCGGCCGGTGTAGCAGGCGGCCGTGCGCTGGGCCAGCGCCTGCAGCTCGGGGTCGATCGTCAGGCCCACCGACAGGCCGACGTCGACCGGGCTGCCGTCCAGGCGCGCGCGGTTGCGGCCCGGCGCGGGGCGGCCGTCGGGACCGGGCTCGGGCGGCTCGGTATGCCGCCGGTAAAGGGCGCCGGTGGGCTGGCGCAGGGTTTCGAGCGGCGCCAGCATCGCTTGCAGCGACGGCGGCACACGCCAGCGCGGATCGTCCGGCGCGGCGTCGGGAGGCACATCGCCCGCCAGGGCTTGCGGCGCTGCGTCCATTCCGCCGGCCACACCGGCGTTGGCGCACAGCCGCTGCTGCACGCTGCGTGGCGCGGCAACGAAGTACGTCGGCAGGGCGGCGGCGGTGCCGGCGTCAGGGCCACTGCGCTGGCGCAGGTAGATGCAACCGGCCACGCCGCTCCACGGGTTGCGCCGCGTGGCGTGGTGCGGCGCGATCTCGACCTGTTGGTCCGCTCGCCAACGCGCGAGCACGGTCCGGGTTTCAGTGCCGCGCCAGGCCAGGCGGTCGAGCAGGCGCGCGTCGTTGTGCAGCAGCGCGTCGAGCGCGCCGCCGAGGTCGCTGCAGCGCAGCGCGAACGTCTGGCCGGGATGGTCGGGCGCTTGCAGCGGCTGCGCCAGCGCCTGCCCGGCCGCGGCGAACCAGCGCGCGGCATCGAAGCCCACGGGCGCGGCCACGCGGGCATTCGCGCGGGCGCTGAAGCGTTGCAGCGCGGCGTCGAGCGTGGCGAGCTGCTCGGCGATGTGTTCGGCCTGCGAAGGGACCGGCGCGCTGGCGGCAAACGCTGCGCGCCAGGGTGCCGCCGCGCCGCTGCGCCAGGCGGCCTGCCACTCGGCAGCGCAGGCCGGCAGCGCCGACGCAACCTGCGCAGCGCTCGGCAACGGGCCGGCACTGGCGCGTTCGACGATGCCGGATTCGAAGCTCTTCAGCGCCGCGACATGGCGCACGCTGACGTAGCGATCTCCAGTCTGGCGCCAGGGCTTCACCTTGGGCGCACCCGGCTCGTCCGAATTGGACCACCACACACCCGCAAACGACGGCCAGACGCCTGCCACCGCCAGCACCACGCCGAGCAAGATGGGCACGATCGCCAGGCTCGCCGCGATCGCGAAGTCGAGCAGGGAGGTGGAGCGCCGGGCTGTCATCGCGGATGGGGCAGCGGAGAAGCGGCAGGCAGGTCGACCTGGATCGCCAGCGCAAGGAAGGCCAGGTTCACCAGCAGCGAGCTCATGCCGAAGCTGACAAACGGGAACGTCACGCCGGTGAGCGGCAGCAACGCCTGGTTACCGGCCACCGTCACCGCCAGCTGGCACAGCGTGAGGGCGACCCAGCCGACCGCGATCCAGCTCAGCAGCGCTTGTCCGTCGCTGGCCACCGCCTCACCGGCGCCGCTGACGAAGCGCGGCTCGCCGCGCGTGACGCGGCCGTGGTGGCGCACCAGCCGGTGCAGCCACAGCGCACAGGCCAGCGCCACCGCCCAGGCCGCGGCTTGGCCGAAGAGGCCGTAGATCGCGGTGAAGCTGTAGTCGCTGTGGATCTGCGCCGGCACACCGCTGCAGCGGCCGGCACCCACGAAACCGCACCACGGCACCGCGCCGATGCCGTAGCCGCCGCGCGGCGTGGCCTGCTGGAACCAGGCCACCAGGGCGGCCTGGTCGTTGGTCGACGCGAACGGCGCGGCCAGACTTTCGAGGCGGGCGGCGGTGACGCTGTCGAAGTTGCCGAGCTGGAAGAGGGCCGCGGTGACCGCCGCGATCCAGGCTGCGAACAGCAGCACCGCCAGCAGCAGCGGCGCCGCGCGCCAGCCGCTGCGCAGGTGCCACCACATCGCCACCGATGCGGCGACGAAGGCGCCGCAACCGTAGGCGGCGATCAGCAGCGGCCCCATGTCGCGCGTGACGACCATCGCGCCGACCAGCACGCCGACGACGAACAGCAGCGGTGCCAGGTAGCGCAGCACCGACACCGCCGCCGGCCCGGCGCGCGCCAGGCGCTCGGCCAGCGGCGCGCCGCGCAGGAAGAAGAACCAAGCCGCGCCGACGATGAGCCAGACGCGGCCGATCTCGGAGGTGAGCTGGCGCAGGTTGGCCAGGCCCAGGCCCAACGCCAGCACCCCTGTCGCGGTAAGCCCGGCCAACAGCGCCAGCGCGGTGCCCCGCCCGCGGCGCTGCGCCACGCCGGAAAGCGCATCGCCCGCGCGCGCCAGACCGCGTCCGAGCGCACGCGACACAGGCTGGCGCAGGCACAGCAGCGCACTGAAGAGCAGCAGCCCCAGCCAGAGGTGGCCCTGGTGGTACAGCGCGAGGTAGCGGTTGACGGGATGGCCGTTGGCCGAGAGTTCGAGCAGCACGACGCTGCCCAGGCCGCTCAGCAGGACCAGGCCCGCGAACCCCGTGCGCGTGCTCATGCCCTGCGGCGGCGCGCTTGCCGCAGGCGCCTTGCGCAGCCACGCCCAGGCACCGAGCAGCGAGGCGGCCACCAGCAACGCCACGACGAAAGCGGCGGGTGCGCTGCCGAACTCGGGCGTCGCGCGTGCGGCATCGAACCCGCGCCGGCCCTCAAACGGCCACGACACGCGTGCCGCGTAAGCCGCCACGGCCCAGGCGACCAGTGCGACGGCCACGCCGACAGCGGGCCGTGGCACGCCGGTGCGGCGGCGCATCCACAGCACGAAGCCGTAAGCCAGCGCCATCGCCCCGGCCCACTGCGGGCCGGCGTGGGTGACGAGCGCCCGCATCGCCTCGTTCTTTCGCTCGTCGACATGCGCCTGGCGCGCGCCGGCCAGGATGGCGGCGCTGCGTGCGAGCGCTTCGAGGCTGCCGCCCGGGCAGGCGCCGGGTGCCGGATCGGCCCAGCCCGCCTGCGCGGCCAGCGCACCCGTGCTGCCGTGGCCATCGAGTGCGGCGGCGTAGAGCAGCACTGCGTCGGCGCGCCGGGTCGGGGCCGAGCCGCCGCCGAACGCGAGCGCAGCCTGCAGCCCCTGCTGCGCACAGGAGAGCGCAGGCGGGCCCGCGCCCTCTCCCGCCAGAATGGCCCCACGCAGCTGGAAACGCTCGATGTAAGGCAGCAGATCGGCTTCGATCGCCGCGACCGCATTGGCCTCGGCGCGCACTTCTCTGCCCGCTTCGCTGCCCGCTTCGGGCGCTGCAGCGCGCAGCCGGTCGAGACGGTCCTGGGCTTGCTGCAGCGGCTGCACCAGGGCCGCACCGGCGTGAGCGGTGCTCGCCGCCAGCAACTGCAGCGCGGCCGCTCGAGGCCCGTCGGAAGCCGCCTCGGCCGACGCGTCGTGGCCACCGCGGCACAACCGTGCCTGCACCAGTGGTTGCGCCTCCCCTGCGAAGGCGCGACAGGCAACCGGCAGGCTGGGGGCCGGCAGGGTGGCGACCGACACCGGCGCGGCAGCGAAACGGCGGTCGCGACCTTCGGGCGCTTCGGCCAGGCGCGTGAAAGAAGGCCACAGCGCGGCCAGCGCCGCCAATGCGAGCGCCCATTCGACGAGCCACGGGCCCGCCGCGGCGCGGCTTGCGCTGCGCTGGCGGACTGTTCCTGCTACGGTGCTGCTGGAAGGCATGCAGGGACCGGTCGTGGGCGGGGGTCGTGAGCGGCGAATTGCTGCTCGACGACAGGGGCGGCCACGGCGCACGAAGCGCCGGCCTGAGGTGCTAACGCGCGCTGCCGCCGCCGGCTGACCCCGGCGGTGCTGCATGCTCCGGCTTTACCAATCTTCACGAAGACCCGACAGCTCCCGGTCGGCCCGATCCGTCCCTGCGCGCCCTGCCGGACCGCCATCACGGGCGCTTGGTGCATTGACCGGGCGCACAGGACGGTAGGATGCGCTTTGAGTTTCCTGTGCGCTGATGAAATACGCATACGCTTGCCTCGCCCTCGTGCTGCTCGCCGCTTGCGGCGCAAAGGAATCGGCCCCGGCCGTCGGCGGATCGCAGGGCGGCGCCCCGCCGCCGCCGGAAGTCGGGGTCGTCACGGTCTCCCTGCAGCCGGTGGCGCTGCAGACCGAGCTGCCCGGACGGGTCGAGCCGGTGCGGGTGGCACAGGTGCGCTCGAGGGTCAACGGCGTCGTGCTCGAGCGCAATTTCCAGGAGGGCAGCCTGGTGCGTGCCGGCCAGTTGCTGTTCCAGATCGACCCGGCGCCCTATCGCGCCGCGACCGACAGCGCGCGTGCCTCGCTCGCCCGGGCCCAGGCCGGCCAGACCCTGGCCGCCGCGCAGGCCCAGCGCTATCGGGTGCTGGCCGAGGCCAATGCCATCAGCCAGCAGGAATACCAGGTCGCGCAGGCCGCCAACCAGACTGCGGCGGCCGACGTCGCGGCGGCGCGCGCGGCGGTGCAGACCGCCAACATCAGCCTCGGCTACGCCGATGTCACGGCGCCGATCGCCGGGCGCATCGGGCGCGCGCTGGTGACCGAGGGAGCGTTGGTCAGCGCGGCTGAAGCGACGCCGCTGGCGGTGATCCAGCAGACCAGCACGGTCTACGTCAACTTCACCCAGTCGAGCGCCGAGGTGCTGCGGCTGCGCCAGGCGCTGGCCGCGAACCGGGTCGAGAAGGCCGGCGACGGCTCGACCGCGGTGCGCGTGGTGCTGGAGGACGGCACCGAACTCCCGCGCCCCGGGCGCCTGCTCTTCACCGACCTGAGCGTGGACACCACCTCGGGCCAGGTCACGCTTCGCGCCGAGGTGCCGAACCCGGACGGGCTGCTGCTGCCCGGTCAGTACGTGCGGGTCCGCCTGGCGCAGGCGCAGATCCCGTCGGCCGTCCTGCTGCCGCAGCAGGCGGTGAAGCGGGGCGAGCAGGGCGACACGGTGCTGGTGGTCGGCGCCGACGGCAAGCCGACGCCGCGCCCGGTCAAGATCGGCTCGAGCCAGAACAACCAGTGGATCGTGCTCGACGGCCTGAAGCCCGGCGAGCAGGTGATCGTCGACGGTTTCCAGAAGATGATGGTGCCGGGTGCGCCAGTCAAGCCGGTGCCGTGGCGCGGCGCGGCCAGCGCCGCGTCCGCGCCGTCCTCCGGCGGCATGCCGGCACCGGCCGTCACCCCCGCCGCGCCGGCCGCTACGGCGGCGGCGTCGCGCTGAGGGGCCACGCATGGCCGCGTTCTTCATCGACCGTCCGATCTTCGCCTGGGTCCTGGCGCTCTTCATCCTGGTGCTCGGCGGGGTGGCGATCACCCAGTTGCCGGTGGCCCAGTACCCGCCGGTCGCGCCACCCTCGATCGTGATCGGCGCCGCCTACCCGGGCGCCTCGGCGCAGACCTTCGAAGACAGCGTCATCAGCGTCATCGAGCGCGAGATGAACGGCTCGCCGGGCCTGATCTACACCGAGTCGGTGAGCCAGGCCGACGGCACCGGCACGATCACGTTGAGCTTCGAGCCGGGCACCAACCCCGACCTGGCCCAGGTCGACGTGCAGAACCGGCTGGCCCGCGCCACGCCGCGGCTGCCGTCGGTGGTCACGCAGCAGGGGGTGCGCGTCGACAAGGCACGTTCTAACTTCCTGCTCTTCACCATGCTGTCGAGCGACGATCCGGCGATCACGCCGGTCGCGCTGGGCGACTATGCGGCGCGCAACGTGCTGCCCGAGATCCAGCGCCTGCCCGGCGTCGGCCAGGCCCAGCTGTTCGGCACCGAACGCGCGATGCGGATCTGGATCGACCCGGCCAAGCTGGTCGGCTTCAAGCTGTCGTCGGCCGACGTCGTCGCCGCGATCCGCGGCCAGAACGCGCAGGTCTCGTCGGGCACCATCGGTGACCTGCCCAACGTGCCCGGCCAGTCGATCTTCGCGACGGTGGTGGTGCGCGGCCAGCTCAGCACGGTGCAGCAGTTCTCCGACGTGGTGTTGCGCGCCAACCCGGACGGCTCGACGGTGCGGCTGTCCGACGTCGCCCGGGTCGAGCTCGGCGCGCAGGGTTACGGCACCTCGGCGCGGCTGAACGGCACGCCGGCCACCGGCATCGGCGTGCAGCTCTCGCCGAGCGGCAACGCCCTGGCGACGGCGAAGGCGGTGCGCGCACGGATGGCGGAACTCGCGCCCTATTTCCCGAAGGGCATGAAGTACGCGGTGCCCTACGACAGCTCGCGCTTCGTCGACATCTCGATCCGCCAGGTGGTCGAGACGCTGCTCGAGGCGGTGGCGCTGGTGTTCGTCGTGATGTTCCTGTTCCTGCAGAGCTTTCGCTACACCATCATCCCGACCATCGTGGTGCCGATCTCGTTGATGGGCACCTTCGGCGTGCTGCTGGCGCTCGGCTTCTCGATCAACGTGCTGACCATGTTCGGCATGGTGCTGGTGATCGGCATCGTGGTCGACGATGCGATCGTGGTGGTCGAAAACGTCGAGCGCATCATGCGCCAGGAGGGCCTGCCACCGCTCGAGGCGACGCGCAAGGCGATGGGCCAGATCTCGGGCGCGATCATCGGCGTGACGGTGGTGCTGGTCTCGGTGTTCGTGCCGCTCGCGTTCTTCGCCGGGTCGGTGGGCAACATCTACCGCCAGTTCTCGGCGGTGATGGTGTCGAGCATCTTGTTCTCGGCCTTCCTCGCGCTCTCGCTGACGCCGGCGCTGTGCGCCACGCTGCTCGAGCCGGTCGACCCCGAACACCACGAGAAGCGCGGCTTCTTCGGCGCCTTCAACCGCGGCTTCACGCGCACCACCGCGGTCTACGAGACCGCCCTCGCGCGCATCCTCAAGCGCGCCGGCCGCGTCATGATCATCTACGTCGCGATCGCCGGCGTGGTGGTGCTGCTGCTGACCCGGCTTCCGACATCCTTCCTGCCGGGCGAGGACCAGGGCTACATCATCGTCAACGTGCAGCTGCCGCCGGGCGCGACGCAGGACCGCACGCTCGCCGCGATGCAGCAGGTCGAGGGCTTCATCCTCAAGCAGCCCGAGGTCCAGGGCATGGTCGGCGTGCTCGGCTTCAGCTTCTCCGGCACCGGGCAGAACGCTGCGCTCGCCTTCGTGACGCTGAAGGACTGGGACGAGCGCAAGGGGCCGGAGCGCTCGGCGCAAGCGCTGTCGAGGCGCGCGTTCGGGGCGCTGATGGGGGTGCGCGACGCCTTCATCTTCGCGGTCAGTCCGCCGCCGATCCCCGAGCTTGGATCGGCCTCGGGGTTCAGCTTCCGCCTGCAAGACCGCGGCGGCAATGGCCACACCGCGCTGCTCGCGGCGCGCAACCAGATGCTCGGCATGGCCTCGAAGAGCAAGCTGCTGGCCAGCGTGCGGCCCGACGGGTTGGAGGACGCGCCGCAACTGCAGCTCGACATCGACCGCGACCGCGCGAATGCGCTGGGTGTGCCGTTCGAGGCAGTCAACGCCGCGATCGCCACCGCGCTGGGCTCGTCGTACGTCAACGACTTCCCGAATGCCGGCCGCCTGCAGCGGGTGGTGGTGCAGGCCGACGCGCCGCAGCGCATGCAGCCCGAAGACCTGCTGCGCATCAACGCCATCAACAGGCGCGGCGAGCCGGTGCCGCTGTCGGCTTTCGCCAGCACCCACTGGGCCAACGGCGCAATGCAGACGATCCGCTACAACGGCTATCCGGCGATGCGCATCAGCGGCGAAGCCGCGCCGGGCTACAGCAGCGGCGAGGCGATGCAGGAGATGGAGCGCCTGGCCGCCACGCTGCCACCCGGCTTCGCCTTCGAGTGGACCGGCCTGTCGCGCGAGGAACGTGCTTCGGGCGCCCAGGCGCTGTACCTGTTCGGCTTCTCGCTGTTGGCGGTGTTCCTGGCGCTCGCGGCGTTGTACGAAAGCTGGTCGATCCCGCTCTCCGTGATCCTCGTCGTGCCACTCGGCGTGCTCGGCGTGGTGCTCGGCGCGCAGATCGGCGGCCTGCAGAACGACGTGTACTTCAAGGTCGGACTGATCACCATCATCGGCCTGTCGGCGAAGAACGCGGTGCTGATCATCGAGTTCGCGAAAGAGCTGGTGGCTCAGGGCAAGAGCGCCACCGAAGCAGTGCTGGCCGCCAGCCACCTGCGCTTCCGGCCGATCGTCATGACCTCGCTCGCCTTTATCCTGGGTGTGCTGCCGCTGGTGCTGGCCAGCGGCGCCGGCTCGGGCGGGCAGCGCGCGATCGGTACCGGCGTGATGGGCGGCATGATCGCCGCCACCTCGCTGTCGGTGCTCTTCGTTCCGGTCTTCTTCGTCGTGGTGCGCCGGATCTTTTCGCGCCGCGTCAAACCGGTCGCACCAGACGCGGCCGCTCCGGTCCCCGGTACCGTCGTTGCCAAGCCTGCCCATGACTGAGCGCCTCGCCCTTCTCGCCGCGCTCGCGGCCCTGATTGCCGGCTGCGCGGTGGCGCCGCCGGCGCTCGAACTTCCGGCCCCGCCGGTCGCCGAGGCCTTCCCCGGTGGCGCCGGCCAGGGCACAGCCGCGGCCGACATCGCCTGGCAGGACTTCTTCGCCGACGCGCGGCTGAAGCAGCTGATCGGCCTCGCGCTCGCGAACAACCGCGACCTGCGCGGCGCGGTGCTGGCAATCGAGCAAGCGCGCGCGCAGTATCAGGTGCGCCGCGCCGACGAGCTGCCGACCGTCGGGCTCGGCGCTCAGGCGACGCGCCAGCCGAACGGCAGTGGCGGCTCGGCGAGCCTGTACACCGCCGGCTTGGCCGTCAGCTCCTACGAGCTCGACCTCTTCGGCCGGGTCCGCAACCTCAGCCATGCCGCGCTCGCGCAGTTCCTCGCGACCGAGGAAGCACGCAAGGCGGTCCAGATCAGCCTGATCGCGAGCGTCGCCACCGCCCACCTCACATTGCTGGCGGACGACGAACTGCTGGCCGTCACGCGGCAGACGCTCGGCACCCGCGAGGAATCGCTGCGCCTCACGCGGCTGCGCTTCGACAACGGCGCCTCGTCCGACCTGGACGTGCGGCTGGCCGAGTCGCTGTACGAAGGCGCGCGCGCTACGCTCGCCCAGCAGACCCGCCAGCGCCAGCTCGACCTGAACGCGCTGGTGTTGCTGACGGGCCAGCCGATGCCGGCCGACCTGCCGCCCCCAATCGCCTTGGCCGAGCAGCCGCTGCGCGAAGACCTGCCGGCCGGCGTGCCGTCGCAGGTGCTGACGCGCCGGCCGGACGTGCGCCAGGCCGAACAGCAACTCGTCGCGGCCAACGCCAACATCGGCGCCGCGCGCGCCGCCTTCTTTCCGCGCATCACGCTGACCGGCAGCCTGGGCATCGCCAGCACCCAGCTTTCGGATCTGTTCCAGGGTGGCTCGCTCGCCTGGAGCTTCGCGCCGCAATTGCTGTTGCCGATCTTCGATGCCGGCCGCAACCGCGCCAACCTCGATGTCGCCGAGGTCAACCGCGAGATCGTCGTGACGCAGTACGAACGTGCGATCCAGGTCGCCTTCCGCGAGGTCGCTGATGCGCTGGCCGGCCGCGCGACCCTGGCCGAGCAGTTGCGCGCCCAGCAAGTGCAGGCGAATGCCGAAGCGGTGCGGGCCCGCCTGGTCGACCTGCGCTACCGCAACGGCGCGTCGAGCCTGCTCGACGTGCTCGACGCGCAGCGCTCGCTCTTCGCCGCGCAACAGGCGGTGGTGCAGGTCCAGGCGGCGCGGGCGCAGAACGGCGTGGCGCTGTACAAAGCGCTCGGCGGCGGCTGGAGCGGCGAGACGACGGCCGCTCGCTGAGCCGAGCCCCACCCTGCCGCGAACGGGTCGAGCGCCGGGACGCGTTCCGACGTGAACTCTCACGCGCCGGCAGGCGCGCGGCGATCGCCGACAGGTCGCGCGCTCGGCTAGAGCCTGAAGCTGAAGGCGCCGGTCCCGCAGGCTCAGCTGGCCAGGCACGTCGTGGCGCAGGCAAACGTGTTTCGGGCGCTGGGGGTGGGTGGACTGTGCCGCCGCGCTGAGGAGTTCGGTCCCTTGCCGCAGCGAACTACGAACTTCCCGTTGGGCGAGCGAGTTCATAGACTTGGATGCGCCGCTGCTTTGCGAGCGAAATGGGGGACCGGTTGCGAACACATTCCGTCTTTCCCGATCACGCAACAAAGCGGCCGTTGACGTTTCTGGCGGGCAAAAGTCGATCTGACACGAGACTCGCAAATTAACGACTTGCGCTCGGTGGCGCACGGACGCCCCACCGTCGTTGAGCGCATCCTGTGGTGAGGTGCTTCAACACATGGCCATTCACCATGCGCTGTCGGGGGAACTGATCAACATTCGGCCGCTCGGCAGCGCAATCACCACCGCCCGGACAGCCACTCTGTACAAAACGCAGCACTTGGAGGTGTTTCGCGTGATTTTTGCTCGCCGACAAGGAAATGCCCGAGCACGAGGTCGTCGGCGAACTGACGGTGCAATGCCTGGAAGGCAGCATCGAATTCTCCATCGGGAGCACGCGTGACGTGATGCGGCCCGGCGACCTCAAGTGCCTGGCCGGCGGCATCCCGCATTCGCTCAGGGCGATCGAGAACTCCTCCGTCCTGGTGACCCTGCTGCTTCATGGCGCATAGGTCCACCCACGCTGCAGGTGCAGTGTCGACGCATGGTGCCTCGATGCATGAATTCATGGTCTGCACCATCGGGCATTCGAATCGGCCGATCGAGGACTTCATCGGCCTGCTGTGGACGAACGAGGTCGCAAAATTGATCGACGTGAGGACGATCCCGCGTTCACGTCACAACCCACAGTTCAATCTCGATTCGCTCCTGGCGTCGCTCGCTGGCGCCGGGATCGACTATTCGCACATGCCTGGCCTGGGGGGCCTGCGTCACGCACACGTCGACTCGCCGAACACCGGATGGCATAACGCTTCATTCAGAGGCTACGCGGACTACATGCAGTCCGCCGACTTTGCCGAGAGCGTCGACCAGGTGGTGGAACTCGCACGCTCCCGGAGGTGCGTACTGATGTGTGCCGAGGCGGTGCCCTGGCGCTGTCACCGCTCGATGATCGCCGATGCGCTGTTGGTTCGAGGCGTTCGGGTGGAGGACATCATCGGACCGCACGGGCGCAAGCAGCACGCTCTCACGTCGTTCGCCCATGTCGAGGGCTTGGATCTGACCTACCCACCGCCGGCCCTTGGTGATGACACTGACGACAGTGACGATGCTCGGACCGCGGAGCCCGCCGGGCATGTATCGGTCCGACCGAAGCACGGGCGGGAACGTGCATGAATGCAGCGACGCGGCCGAGCGAACCCGTGGTCATCACTCCGTCGCAGGATCTTGAATCCCTGCTCGCTGCAGCGCGAAGCTGCCGCGTGTGCGAGGCGCACCTTCCACTGGGCCCGCGGCCCGTGCTGCAGGTCGGCGCGTCTGCGCGCATCCTGGTGGTGGGTCAGGCGCCCGGCGTTCGTGTGCACACTTCGGGGATTCCATGGGACGACCCCAGTGGCGATCGCCTGCGCGCCTGGATCGGCATGGACAAGTCGCGCTTCTACGACGAATCGGCGGTTGCGATCATTCCGATGGGATTCTGTTACCCCGGGCGGGGCCGAGGCGGAGACTTGCCGCCGCGGCGCGAATGCGCACCGCTGTGGCTCGATCAGATGCTGGCCCGTCTGCCGCACATCGAACTCACGCTGTTGATCGGCCTGCACGCGCAACGCCATTTTCTGGGTCGTCGCCGCAAAGGGTCGCTGACGGAGACGGTCAAGGCCTGGCGCGAATTCGCGCCGGACTACCTTCCGCTGCCGCACCCTTCCGCGCGCAACACCCCCTGGTTTCAGCGCAACCCGTGGTTCGAACAAGACCTGCTGCCAGCGATGAACCAGCGGATCGCGGCGTTCGGCGTGCGTGGAGGCTCACCATGAGCCGGCGCAGCAAGCCGCGCCCTGTGTTCTTCAACCTGACGCAAATTCAGATACCGGTGGGCGCGCTGACCTCGATCACCCATCGCGTCACCGGCATCGTGCTGGCACTCGGCATCCCCTTCGGCTTCTACGCCTTGCATCTGTCGCTGGCCAGCGCGCAGTCGTACGAGCGTCTGACGCAGATGGCGAACACAGGGCTGTTCAAGGCGGCGCTGATCCTCTTCATCTGGGCGCTGTCGCACCATCTGCTCGCGGGTGTGCGGCATCTGCTGATGGACATCGGCGTCGGCTCCCATCTGGCCGCCGCGCGCCGCAGCGCCTGGAGCGTGAATGTCGGCGGCTTCTTGATGGCGCTGCTGGCTGCGGGAGTCGTGCTGTGAGAAGGCCCCTCGGTGGCTTGCCCGCATGGCTGATGCAGCGCCTGAGCGCCGTCTTCATGCTGGGCTTCATCGTCTTCGTGCTCGTGCACTTTCTGATCGATCCGCCACATTCGTACGAAGCCTGGCGAGGCTGGGTCGGCAGCACCGGCGTCAGCGTTGCCGCCGTTCTCTTCGTCGTGGCCTTGTTGAGCCACGCGTGGGTTGGCCTGCGCGACGTAACCCTGGACTACGTCGCGCCGCTCGCCGCACGCATCACCACTCTGTCGCTGATCGCAGCGGCGCTGTTGGCCGTGGGCGCGTGGGCCGTTCGGATTCTCTTGCTGGGTCGCGGGTGAACTCGGCCCCCGAAGCCC
>Ga0163144_10006503_pt1 | contig 25759 bp, 21 predicted proteins | sample OliLak19BULKMAT1_FD_123175 | JGI IMG/M metagenome (GOLD analysis project Ga0163144, IMG submission 123175) | Freshwater microbial mat bacterial communities from Lake Vanda, McMurdo Dry Valleys, Antarctica - Oligotrophic Lake LV.19.BULKMAT1 | ecosystem: Environmental > Aquatic > Freshwater >... | reverse complement strand
CAAATATCTGGATACATAAAACCAATCAGCGAAACAATCGGAACAAATGAAGCTGGCCACGTTTCTTCTAGAAAAAAACGAACCACAAAGAAAATAATTGGAAACCCAATAATTAAAAATATTTTAAAAGCAAATAAATCATCTGGTGTTAAAACGTCGGTAAGTCCTGCTCCGGCCAGAGGTCTTTTATATTTTTCACGAATTCTCTTTTTATTTTTCATGGAGCTAATAATAGGAGAAACATATCTTCTAAAAAGTGGACTAGAATATTTTAAAACAATTCCGTAGTCTGCCAAGTTTTGTCCATTTCCATACTCTAGTTTTTCTACTGCTTTAAATTGATCTTCATCATCAAAGATTGATTTCGCGATCACAAAAACTGCAATTCCAATTAAAAGAATGGAGGCCCAATAGAGGATGTCAGAGCCTTTAGCGCCTTTCATTTTATAACAGGCACTCTCCTCTCCAAGATTACAAGATTTCACTAATATTTTACGACTTTCTTCGACTTGATTTTGCGCTTCTAACCAAATGGCAACTTGATAACAACTATTGGCAGCATCTAAATTACAATCATATTTTTGACAGCCTATTTCCATGTCGCGATCACAAGCTTCACGAAAAAATTTCTGTGCTTGCTCCATCTCTTTTATTTTTTCGTTTTTAAATCCGGCCTTAAGACAAGCAGCTCCATTTTTTAATTTGAAACATTTTTCTTCCAGTGTGTATTCATCACTGGCGCGCTTGGCGCCTTCTTCTTGCGCAAAAATGCGTGAACTTTGTAAGCTTATTACAAGGCCCAGCACCAATATTAAAAATTGGCAAAATTTATTCATCTTACTTTAATGATATCAAAGAGTTCACATGTTGCATCATTACCCGTAGGAAGGGTAATATTTGCTTAATGTTGAAGAGAAGGGTCGGCCAAGCGCCGCTGAATTTCATCTAACAATAGTTGAGTATTTTTCGAGTTAATTTTAGAAGTAAGAGCGGGAATATAGACTGGATTATAATCTTTTAAATATTCTTTTTTGGCCGCATACAATCTTTGAATTTTTTCATTAACTAATTCTTGAGTAATTTCTTTCAGCTTTAAGGCCTGCTTTAATCCATCAAGTGCCTGCTTGGCAAAACTCATGTCTCGGTATTCGATCAAATCAGCTCCTGCTTTAATCGCCATCGTCGCAGCATTTTCTACAGTATAGTGATCTGTGATTGCTTTCATCTGCATATCATCGCTAATAATGATGCGGTTATATTTTAATTTTTCGCGCAAAAATTCATGCGCCTTAGGACTTAATGACGTTGGCAAATGAGGATCAAGTGAATCAACCACCAAATGGGCCATCATCACCATTTCCACTCGAGCTTTTACTGCTTTGATAAAAGGTGGTATTTCAATTTCTTCTAACTCTGCTAGTGATCTTTTTACAATTGGTAAATCAAAATGGGAATCCTTCGTGGTATTGCCGTGTCCAGGAAAATGTTTGGCACAGGCCATGATGCCTTTGGTTTGCATACCACGAATGGCAGAGGTAACAAATTTACCCACTAATTCTGGATCTTTACCAAATGCTCTGTCGCCGATAACTTTATTTTGTGGATTAGTGAATACGTCACAAACTGGGCCAAAATTTAAATTAACTCCGCAAGCACTTAACTCTTCGGCCATAATTTCGTGCACTTCAAAAATTAATTTTGGTGAATTCAAGCTGGCCAAACTTAACATCGATGGCCACTGTGTAAAATGAGTTTTAAATCTTATGACTCTTCCACCCTCGTGATCGACGCCAATAAAAAGTGGAAATTCTTTGCGGCATTTTTGAATGCTATTAACTAATTCTGCTAACTGTGCGGGCGATTCATAATTTTTTGTAAATAATATGACACCGCCAATATTTTCACTTTCCAAGAACTCTTGCTCTTCTTTTTTTAGAGTGATGCCTTCGATGCCAGTAACTATTAACTGTCCTAAATTTTCCATAGCTTCCATTTTACAATAAACTTTAATGTTTGGTACGAATTTGTGAAAGACCTTGTGAGACCCAGAGCATTTTAGTCAAGCTAAGCTTGTCGTTCAGCAGATAAAAGATTGATTGCCCTTGAAACTTTAAAGAAAAACGATGCTCGCCGTTTTCATTTCTTCCATCATATTCAAAAGTTGCGGCACTAATAGGTTCTTCCGCGATATCAGGAAATTGCTGCTGGAAAAAAGGATAACCTTCCCAAATGATGTGTAAGTTCATAACTCCTGAAGTTTTATCAATTGCCTGAGTTAAAAAAGTAGAAAAACGAATACATTCTAAAAGTTGCGTGAAATAGCAAAAAGCTCCAGTGCCATGAGGTAATTCAAAAAACTTTTCCCCATTCCATTCTTTTTCAGGGGAATTCATCTTTACCAGCAAACCTTTTTTTCCCGTATCAAATCTAGTTTCAGTAAAATATTTTTTTCCTTCAAACCAAATGCTGTATTGAGATCTATAAGGTCTTAGAAGTGGAATCGATTTTTTTAATCTTCCCGGAGTTGAGATAACCACGCTTTGCTCAATAACTTTTCCATCATTGGCCTGTGCTGTTTTTTGTTTTAACACTAATTGTTTTTGTGGATTTAGACCTGAGTCACGCTCTAACAAATATTTTCCGTTTTTATCGGTAACATTATAACTTTCAATACTTTTATAATTATTGGTCAAATTTGATGCCCCTTGATGTGAGCAGGCGGCAGCAAGTAGCAATAAACAGAATAATCCTATAACTTTCATTCTAATTCGTTTAATAATTCAAAATGGTCTAGCAATAAATCATTTAAATATAAGTTCAGACTTTCATTATTATTTTTAAATTCCAGTCCGACTTTTAAAAAACGTAAATGATCAAAACTCTTATCGATGGTCTCACTCTCGTAGGCAATTTTCTTTACTTCAACTTTAACTCTTAAATCTTCCGCTAGAAGAGTCGCTGTATTAGAAATTTTCTTTTCAAACTCTTTTCGTTCATCTTTTGAAACAATAATTGAACAGCCTGCCATCGATAGATCCATCACTCTAAATTGCTCGTAATTTTTATTGCTATCTAGTCCATACAAATTACTTTGCATGTCTTGTTGATATTTTTTAAATTTATTTTTTAATTTTTCATCATCGGCAGATGTGTTCTTTCTAAATTGAATCACATTGCTCAGTGCTTGGACTTCTGTTTGCTCAATAAAAAAATTCACTTTGCGGTGTGGATAACAAAGCAATCGATCTAAATTTCTTTTTTCAAATTGAAACAAATCATCTTCAGCACTCACGATCACTTCTTCATCAGTCACTTGGATATTTGTGCTCATAAAAAAATAATCTCTAGTGCCAGCTCTAAATTTAAAATAAAGTTTAGGCGCTTGATTGAGCACAAACTTATTCTCAAGATTTTTAAAGATTAATTTATTTTCATTAAAACCAAAGACCGGTAAATGAATATTAATAGGAAAGGTTTGATGACGGCACCAAACCTGCACAATACCAACTTCCTCCACTAACTTTTTAAAGCGGCTAATTTTTTCAGCGGTACCTAATTTTAAAAACCGCTCTTTCATTAATCGATTAACCTAATGTAGCAACTTGGCGCAGTAAGGCCATAGACTCTAATGCTTTACCACAGCCACGCACAACTGAAGTTAGAGGATCATCAGCAATAGAAACTGGTAAACCAGTTCTTTCTTTGATTAGGATATCTAGATTGGCCAGAAGCGCACCACCACCAGTTAAAATAATTCCATTATCAACGATATCTGCCGCTAATTCTGGAGGAGTTTTTTCTAGTGAAATTTTAATTGCCTCAACCACTTCATTAACAGGATCAGAAAGCGCGTCACGAATTTCATCAGACGTTACTTCGATAATTTTCGGAGCACCGGCGATTAAGTCGCGACCTTTTACTTCATAAGTTTTTACTTCATCTTCAAATGGGTAAGCATTCCCGATAGCAATTTTAATCGCTTCAGCTGTTCTCTCACCAATTAAAAGTGAATATTTCTTCTTAATGTATGAAGCAATGGCCTCATCAAATTTATCCCCCGCAACTTTTACTGAGCGTGAATAAACAATCCCACCTAAAGAAATCACGGCGACTTCAGTTGTCCCACCACCGATATCAACCACCATATTTCCCGATGGCTCAGTAATTGGTAAGCCGGCACCAATAGCAGCCGCCATCGGCTCTTCAATCAAATAAACTTCACGAGCTCCTGCTTGTTCAGCTGACTCTTTTACTGCTCGTTTTTCAACTTGCGTAATTCCAAAAGGAATACAAATAATAATTCTAGGCTTAATTAATTTTGAACCTGACAAAGATTTTTGAATAAAATAACGAAGCATGGCCTGCGTCACTTCGAAGTCAGCAATCACACCATCTCTCATTGGGCGAATTGCTTTAATTGAACCTGGTGTTCTACCCAGCATTTCCTTGGCCTCAGTACCTACTGCTAAAACTTTTTGGACACCTTTGGGTCCTTGATGAACAGCAACCACAGACGGCTCATTAACAATTATACCGCGGTCTTTTGCATACACCAGACAGTTGGCCGTACCTAAGTCAATCGCGAGATCATTTGAGAACCAATCGAGCATTTTTTTAAACATGTTTTTCTTCCTAGTGATGAAATTATATTACAGTAAAATTTAACTGTTGGTTTTTCTATTGACAACCATAATTTATAGTACTTAAAGTGATTATTTTTAAACACGATTTAAGGAGTCAAAATGGGACGCGCTAGAAAAAGCAACACACTAAAAATGAAACAGAAAAGAAGCCAAGCTAAGAAAAAGGCCAGAGTTGCTAGAAAAATTAAAGCAGCTAAGAAATAGTCTTAATCTGCAAAGTAACGCTGGTTCGCTAGCGTTACTTAACCATTTCAAACTTATCTTTGGTGATTTTATACAGCGACATCTTCTTCAACCAGAGCCCGTTGGTCAATTCCCAAGTTCCAGTAAGTCCTGAGAATTGATGGTGATTTCTTATTTTCTCGTTAAAGGCATCGCGTGAATCATCAGCCGCTGCACTATAAATTTCTTTGAATAAATCAAAAGCATCATTACCGCGCATCTCTAATAATTTTGGCGCATAACCATAATTAGCAGTAAAACTTTGTACGAAAGGATGGTCGGCCATCGCCTCTTCGTCAAAGTTTAAGATATCCGCTACAAAATAATTCTTAGTCATACTATGAGATTCGCCACGCAAGATTTCACTGCGCCATAAGGAGTTTCCAGAAAAATTCACATGACCAGCATCAAAATAACCAAAAAGTGGAATGATTTTCATGGCGTCTTTTGGTGCTAAAGGCATAAACACCCACCCAAAATCTGCGTCCGGGGTCAACTCATGGACCCGGCGTAAATTTTTTGCACCAGAAAAAACATTATTTAGAATTTGCAATTCATCGCCACGAGCTCGCGGGTATTGTAATCCCAAAAACTTTTTTACCTCTAGCATGTAATCAGCTTTATTTTTCTCGATAGATTGCACTGCCACCACTTCAACTTTATTATCTTGAGCGCGTCTCCAAAACTCATCAGCATAAGATTTTCCCGCTTGATCATTTGAATAAATAAGGCCGGCGTTTGTGCCAAATTTTTTCAAATACTCTTCCGAAAAAACAATATTAAGTTGTGATTCAATGGAGCCTGGAATTTCAATTAATAAAAAATCTTTTTCTAGTGCCGGCAAATAAACAGGTGCCAGAGAAATAAAAAAGACTCCATATTTTTTACATTCTAAATAAATGCGTGTGGCCTCATCAGAATAAAGTCCACCAATAATCACTGAGACATTATATTTCTCCACTAACTCACGCACACTATCGGCCGCAACAGTGGGTGACCCTTTTGTGTCGCGAGAATAAAGTACTAAATCTTTAAAAATTGCATTTTTATTTTTTGCATCTTTAAAAGCAAACTCTAATCCTAAGAAAGTTTTACTGCCAAATTGTTCACGCTCACCTGATAAAGGAAAGAGCACGCCCATATTTCTCGGCTCGATCTTCGCAAAATTTTCCATGCGAAATTGTAGACCTTCAAATAATTGTTTAATTTCAAAGTTTTCACTAAACTTACCGTCCGCCCAAGCAGTAAATTCGCGGGAGCCATTGCGATTACCAGAATAATATTCTTTTTCCGCTTGCAAAAAAGCTAAAAGACCGGCCATTGCTGGTGGCGTCTGCGAAAAAGAATCTAAAAACGTTTTCTTCTCAATAAAGCCTAAATTAGAAAATGATTGCAACAACTCTCCGTACATCGCAGCGGATTTCATTTCTCCAATTGTTACTTTGCGAGATAACAAATAAGCTTGCGCGATCATCACATCATTTTTAAGTTGCATTTTCTTACCAATATTTAACATCAGTAAAAAATACTTTTCTTGTTCTTCTCGCACCAAATGTTGCAAATCAATTTCTCGGAGCGATTGATTTGACTCGGCCAAATTATTTAATTTAAAATAAGCGCTCGAAGTATTGATTAAAACCTGTTGATACAAAGTCATATCTACTTTGGCAAAATCTTTGGCCGCCAAAAAACTAGTAAGTGCCAAATCATATTTTTTTAATTGAAAATAAAAAACACCTAACAGATTTTTACGCATGGCCTTTTGAGCATCGTTAAAATTGTTATCTTGCATCCCCATTAAATCTTTAATGGCCTGATCGTGTTTACCTTGTTTAAACGTTTCTTTGATTTTATTTATTTTCGCGACGTATTCAGAACCGTAATCAATAGTTGTTTGTGCCTGTTCGCCCGGTCTTATGACCGAAACATTGCTACAGCTACTTAAAAATAAAATGGTGATTAAAATAATTAATTTCATAATTTCTCTCCGCTAGTTATTCTATAACCAAACGAAGAGAAATTAAAAATATTACTGAAATAAGTCTTTAACCTTCTCCAAGAATCCCCGACTCATCGGGTTTGAAACAGAAGTTTTCTCTAATTCCTGCAATTTCTCAAACATTTCTCGCTGGTCAAGTGAGAGCTTAGTTGGAGTTTCTACATGAATTTCTAAAATTTGATCACCTAAACCATGTCCACCCAAACGTTGAATCCCTTTGGCCTTCAGTCTCATTTTCTTACCTGCTTGAGTTCCCGCCGGAATTTTTACTGAAACTTTGCCTTCTAAAGTTGGAACTTCCACGTCTGCACCTAATGCAGCTTGAGAAAAACTAATCGGTACGGTACAAAAAATATCAAAATCTTCTCTTCTAAATAATTCGTCTTCTAAAACATTAATTAAAACAAAAAGGTCACCACTAGGGGCTCCCTGCGTTCCATAATCGCCTTCACCACTTAATTTTAAGCGCTGTCCTTGATCAATTCCTGCTGGAACCTTCACCGCCAAATCAACTTTTTTACGAGTGCGGCCTGTACCTGAACACTTACGACATGGATCAGTAATAACTTGACCTGAACCGTGACATTTTGGACAGCCAGATGCAACAGTAAAAAAACCTTGCTGGCGTCTCACTTCACCGCGACCGCCACAATAATCACAGCTACTCGCCTTGGCACCATTAGTGGCACCAGATCCTTGACAAGTGTCACAAGAAATATTTCTGTTGATAGTTATTTTTTTCTCAATACCAAATGCCGCTTCCTTGAATTTTACGTCAACTTCTACTTGTAAATCATCACCTGGTCGACCACGGGATCTTTGACCTTGACGTCTGCGGCCACCACCGCCTGCTCCGCCCAAGAAATCGCCAAAAATGTCACCAAAAATATCAGACAAATCGGCGAAATCTCCTCCGCCACCACTGGCGAAACCACCACCTGCTTGACCATCAACACCAGCGTGTCCAAATTGATCATAGCGAGATTTTTTCTCATCAGTTAAGAGAACTTCAGCAGCTTCAGAAGCTTCTTTGAATTTTGCTTCTGCTTCAGGATTACCTGGATTTTTGTCAGGGTGAAATTGCATGGCCAACTTGCGATAAGCTTTTTTTATTTCATCTTTGGAAGTACCACGAGATACACCTAGCACCTCGTAGTAGTCTCTTTTACTTGCCATAGTTATACTTCTTTATAATCAGCGTCTACCACATCATCATCATCTTTTTTACTAGAAGCTTTTTGTGATGAATCAGCTTGCGCTCCAGCTTCTGGCCCAGCTCCAGGTGCGCCTTGCGCTCCTGCTTGTTGATAAAATTCTGTACTAACTTTATGTGAAACATTTTGCAATCTTTCGTTAGCCGCTTTTAATTCTTCTAAATTATCTGAGGCCAATTTTGGTTTTGCATCATTAATCGCACCTTCTAATTCTCCACGAGAAGCCGCAGAAATTTTATCGCCACTTTCTTTAATTAATTTTTCAGAAGCTAGAATCAAAGAGTCCAAACCATTGCGAGCATCAATTACCTCGCGGCGTTTTTTATCTGACTCACGATTTAAATCTGCTTCTTTTACCATTCTTTGAATTTCTTCTTCAGTTAATCCTGATCCACCAGTAATTCTGATGTCCTGAGATTTACCTGTCGCTTTATCCGACGCAGTTACATGCACGATACCATTGGCATCGATATCAAATGTTACTTCAATTTGTGGTACGCCACGTGGTGCTGGAGCAATTCCTTGAAGATCAAATTTACCTAAAGACTTATTGTCCGCCGCAAATTCCCTCTCTCCTTGAATCACGTGAATCGAAACTGCTGGTTGATTATCTTGAGCAGTTGAAAACACTTGCGATTTTTTAGTCGGAATAGTGGTATTTTTTTCGATAATTTTCGTAGAAACTCCACCCAGAGTTTCAATACCCAGTGAAAGTGGAGTTACATCTAGTAACAATACATCTTTCACGTCCCCTGCTAAAACCCCACCTTGGACAGCAGCTCCAGCGGCTACTACTTCATCAGGGTTCACTGATTTATTTGGCTCTTTACCAAAGATTTCTTTAACTTTTTGTTGAATGATTGGCGTTCTAGTTGAACCACCAACAAGTACGATTTCGTGTAATTCATTCAATGAAAAACCAGAATCTTTTAACGCCGTTTTACAAGGGCCAACTACTTTTTCAACTAAGTCAGCAATCAAAGACTCAAACTTAGAGCGAGTGATAGTTAAGTTTAAATGTTTTGGACCTGTAGCATCAGCAGTAATAAAAGGAAGGTTCACATCTGTTTGCACAACACTTGATAATTCGTGCTTAGCCTTCTCTGCCGCTTCTTTTAAACGTTGCAGCGCCATAGTATCACCACGAAGATCAAGGCCCGTTTCTTTTTTGAATTCATCAGCAAAATAATTAATCAAACGGTAGTCAAAGTCTTCACCACCAAGAAATGTATCACCATTAGTCGCTTTAACTTCAAAAACTCCATCCGAAGTAATTTCTAGAATTGAAACGTCGAATGTACCACCACCTAAGTCGAATACAACGATGTTTTTGTCTTTCTTATTATCCATACCGTATGCAAGAGCTGCAGCAGTTGGCTCATTAATAATTCTTTTTACATCTAAACCAGCAATACGGCCGGCATCTTTAGTAGCTTGTCTTTGAGCATCGTTGAAATAAGCTGGAACAGTAATAACTGCTTCAGTAACTTTTTCGCCTAAATAATCTTCAGCGGCTTTTTTTAGTTTTTCTAAAATAGAAGCTGAAACTTCTTGCGGTGAATGTTCTTTACCATCAACTTTTACCCAAGCATCACCATTTTTATTGGCGATGATTTCAAAAGGGGCAACACTTTTAAATTTTACAACTTCAGCGTCAGTAGCTTTTCTACCAATTAATCTTTTTACACCAAATAATGTTTTTTTAGGATTAGTAACTGATTGTCTTTTTGCTACTTGGCCAACTAAAACTTCGCCATTTGTGGCGTAACCGACAACAGAAGGAGTTGTATTGTGTCCTTCAGCATTTGCAATAATTTTATAAGCGCCATTTTCCATGACTGCCACACAAGAGTTCGTCGTTCCTAAGTCAATACCAATAATTTTTCCCATATAGTTCTCCTTAAATTAGTTTTTTACTATAACTACTTTCGCCGCTCTGATTAATCTTCCATTTAACCCGTAACCATTCTGATAAACCTGAATAATTTCTTGATCTGGTTTTCCAGGAGAAGGCTGTTGCCCCATGGCCTCGTGGAAATTTGGATCAAAGATTTTTCCCATTGATTCAACTTGGGTTAAGCCAAATCCTGCCAGCACATCCAAAAATTGTTTCTTCACCATATTGATGCCGATCACAATACTTTTAATTTTCTGATCCTGGTCTAAATCTAGTGCTGCAGTCGTTCTCTCGAAATTATCGACGACTTCTAAAAGCGACGACATAACTTTTTCATTACCATATTTAGCAATCGAATCTTTATCCCTTTCAAAACGTTTGCGAGCATTTTCAAATTCAGCCGCAAGGTAATAAAATTTCTGCTTAAAATCTTCTTGTTCAGCAGCTACTTTATTTTCTTTTGCATCCTTTATAGATTCAACATTTTCTAGTTTCTCGGCGTCAGACGTCTCCGTCGACTCTGCATTTTCAGTCGTTTCATCTACCATGGAAATCCCTTTAAATCTGATTTAAACCTGTTTCTAACTTCAATATGGGATGTCACTTAATGTTGTCAATGGAAACTGCCTCAATAATTTTCTTACCGGCAATTTGGCTTGAATAAACAGCCACTTAGAGCATCTTGTTTTGGTGCCTTTTTAACAATAATTCTTAATCCGTAAACTCAATTCTTTTAAGTCTATCAATAAAAAGCTCCTCATTCCAATGAGTCAAAACATTTAATTCTTGTGGCCTTAAAAATGGGCCAACATCTTTAATAATTTCATTCCAATTGTTGGATTTAATTTTTTTCAATAATTCTGCAATCACAATTTCTGGAGTCATTTTTATCTTTTTATCCCTAAGTGGCCCCATCTGCTTTAAGGCTTCTGCCAAAAATGGCAAATTAATTTTTGTATCATTTTTAATGTGCCACAAAAAATCATACCAATCTCTGCCTTTAGAATAATTGCGGGTGATGATTGCGTTTACTTTGTCAGCAAATAACGTCTCTCGACTAGCAATTGCAACAATATATATTCCATTTTTTACGCGCACTAATTGCCCTTTTTGACAGGCCCGTTTTACGATTTGTTTTTGTGCCTCAGCCGTTTTATTTGCTAATAAAGATTTTAATAAGTCTAATGTCACCACATCGCTATGAATATTGGTGTGAATCAGTGAGATTAAATTCATGTCAGATACCTGTAAAAAGTGTCACAACTTGACACTTCTACATCATGCCAGAATAGAATTATTATTCTAATAGTCATAAAAGGTGTCAAGAAATGACACTTAATCGCCTTACTGGAACAAACTATGCCACTAAGTATCTGATTTAAAATTTGACCTAAAGATATCATCCATTAAAGAATCAAGTAATATATAGCCATTTGAATTAAGTATAAGATACTTTTCACTGGATTCGGCCAATAACTTTTTTTCCCGCCACAGATCAATTAATTTTTGAGGGATATTAAACTCATCAATATTAATCCCTAAATTTGTTCTAAAATTCATATATAGTTTTTCGAGCTTGAGGGCCTGATTATTTAAATGTTCCAAATCAAAGTCTGCCGTCTGACTTTTCCACTTGTAGCGAATCGCTTCGGCGCCGAAGTTTAACAATCCTGTGGCCGAAGGACCAAGCGCTGCCACCGTTTCATTCTTCCAATATTGCAAATTATGCTTTGAAGCTTTATTAGGTTTGGCAAAATTAGAAACTTCGTAATGCAAAAACCCTGCATTTTTTAAATAATCTGCTACCGCTAAATATTCTTTTTCGATCCACTCATCATCCGGCAGCTCTGCTTTATGCACGTAATGATCCTTAACGGTTAAAATATAGAGACTCAAATGCTCTGGAGTATATTTTAAAATGGTTTTTAATTCACCAATAATGTCGCGATTGTGTTTTTTAGAAAAAGGCAAGCCCAGCATAAAGTCGACTGAATAATGTTGCATATTTTTTTGAAAATATTCTAGCGTTTCAAAAACATCCGAAAGCGAATGCACTCGATCTAAATATTTTATGAAGTTTTCCTCAAGAGCTTGCACTCCGAGTGAAAAACGATTCACACCGATGTCTTGAAAAGCTTTTAGTGAATCGGCGGTCCATGAACCGGGATTAACTTCCATGGTGAATTCGCAATCAGTCTCCAGTGAAATATTATTTTTTTTAAAAAATTGATTTAAATATTTGGCGCCAGACGCTCCCCAAAGTGAGGGAGTTCCACCACCAATATAAATTGTTTTTAACTTATTGATTTGAAAATTATGCTCTTTTAATAAATCAAGATGCTTTTGTTGCGATTGATCAAGTAAATTTTCAAAACTGCCGTACGAACCCAACTCTTTAGGGATCGTTTTATAAAAATCGCAATAGTTACACAAATGCCTGCAATAGGGGAAATGAAGATATAAACTCTCAATATTTTTCACTAACTACCATATATGCACTCTGTCTTTATTTGGCAACACCAATGCATCGGTAGGCTTGCATGAAAAAGCTTCTTCAAATTCTTTAAACTGTTTCACTAGCTCATTCACTCTGGCAAAACCCGCCGAGTGAGGATCAGACTTAAGGCGCAATTGTCTCATGCCATCCGTTTGCACTTCACACCAAGAGCGAGCATAACTTAGAAAAAACTTTTGCAGCTCTTCCTTTGTTAACTCTTTTGACATCTTGGCCGTATCAAGTGCCGCACGCAGTCCCACCAGATCTCCAATATTTTCGCCCAAAGTTAATCTTCCGTTCATTCCGGCCTTTCCAAATTGTTCAATGAGTGGCGCCGTCAATTCATGGAACTTGGCCAAATCTTTTTTAGTCATCCAATCCTTAAGTTGACCTTGTGAATTAAATTTTGATCCTTGATCATCAATGCCATGACCTAACTCGTGTCCTACCACCATACCGATTCCCGCTAAGTTTTCAATTTCTGTTTGCGTTTGATCATAAAAAGGATATTGCAAAATTCCCTGCATCAGCGTGAACTGATTAGCACTTGGGTCATAAAAAGCGTTTACCTGAAGGGGGGCCACCCCCTCCCAAGATTTTAAGTCGCGAAGCTTTGTTAGATACTTGAAGTCTCTTTTAAAAAAAGCATTAGAAATTTTTTCTTGGTTTTGTAAAAAAGCTGTAGGGTTTAATTGTTGATAAGAAATTAAGTGCCAATCATTTAATGTTTTTGGTGCCACTAATCGCATGTTGGCGCTAGTCATTTTATGAAGCGCTTCTTTTTTAGCGCTTGGACTTAACCATTTATTTTTTTTAATTGATACAATAATACTTTTACGAACACTATTGGCCATGTCTTCTAGATTTTTGCTACTAAAACTACCGAACATTTTGGGCAGGATGATGTAGTCAAATTCGCTGGAAAAATAATTTTCCACATGTCGTGTGCATTCTTCGTAAAGCTCTTTTCTTTTCGAAACGCCACCCAAATATTTTTTCTTTAAATCAAAACGTTTATCATAAAACTTAGGATAACCTTGATCCATTTTATCTTGCAGTTCATAAAATACCTCTAAGGACTTTAAATCATTCAGAGACCATGACTTAACCACCTCTTGTAAATAATTTAAAACTTCCGGATTTATCATTCTAATTTTCACGTTGTTTGGAATGTAAGCGAGAACTTTTTGATTAAAAAAAGTTGGATATTTTTTAATCAACACAGCTTTAGATAAGTAATTTTTTTTGGTGAAAGCGTCACGAAGATCAGCCGGAGTTAATTTAACTTTTTGCAAGTCGATTTCATACTGCTTAACTTTCTGCGCCAAATCTGTACTATTTTTGATCTCTAGTTGATCAAATAATTCTTCCGCTAAATCTTGAAAATCTTTCATCAGATCTGCATTTTCTGCATAACTATTTTCTGGCAAAAAAACATACTGCGCCCAAGGTAAAATATCACTTTTTTTGGGATTGTCTGTATTTTGGGAAATTTCAAAAGCGAAGATGCCAGGATTTCCTGAGTTTAGTTTATTCATTTGACGAGCGATCCAAGCATCTTTGGTATTAATAGCACTTAACTCTGTTATTAATTTTTTGCTATAAGTTTGCTCTTCTTCTTTACGAGCATCTTTATTAATACAGGCCACGAAAAATGACTTGAGATCTTTTTCCACGTCACTAGTTGGATAGAGATTTGATAAGTTAGACAAATACTCTTTTTTAAATTTTAAAATCCTCTCCGTTGAATCATTGAAAGAAAAATTGTGTCTTTGTCTATCTGGTCTTAAAGTGAAAGAGCTAATCACTTTTGAACAAGCATGCTCGTAAAGATTCTCGCAAGGATTGATGTCAGGGTTCATGGGAAATTCTCTACGATCAGGAATTTCAGAACTTGCGTGAGCTAAATTAAGAGAGCTAAGCAAAAGGGCAGCTAAAAACATAAGACCTCTTTGATGGATTAAGGGTTGAATCGAGTCTATCAAAGTCTAAAAAAAGTAAAAGCCTTTTCTGTAAACTTAGAAGATTCGTTTAATCTATACCGGACCAACATTCTCCAATAATATTTTACTCATTTTGTAGAAGACAAAATGCTACAATAACCTCCATTCACCTTTTGCATTAATAAGGAACTTTATGAAATATCATCAACAAAAATTAAATAACAATTTAGAATGTCTCTTCGTCGATCTGCCAGGATCAACAGTGGGCAGTGTGCAAATATGGTTTCGCGCTGGCTCTGCTCTAGAAAATCATGACAACGAAGGTATTGCACATTTTTTAGAACATATGTTTTTTAAAGGAACATCAACACGACCCGGAGCAAAAATCGCTCACGATGTTGAATCATATGGCGGCGAAATTAATGCTTTCACTTCATTTGACTATACTTGTTATTACATCAACACTCCACAATCAAAATTAACGAACAGTATTGAAACATTAATGGATATGGTTTCAAATCCACTATTTACCAATGAAGATTTAGTGCCTGAGCGCGGAGTAGTGTTTGAAGAATTTAGACGATCCATTGATAATCCTGGTCATTATAATTTTCATCGCATTCAAGAGGCCTCTTTTACCGCAGGCTATTCGCACGCTGTTTTAGGACGTGAAGACACAATTAAAAATTTCACACGTGAGCAATTAATTGATTTTAGAAAAAACTTTTATAATTTATCTAATACACTTTTAGTTGTTGCAGGAGATTTAAAAGAAAAAGACTCCGTCATTAAATTGATTGAAGAATTTAAATTACCTGAAGGACCAAGCTCAAAGTTTGGGAAATTCACTCTAAAAGAAAATGCTACTACTGACATTCATCAAAAAGATGTACGTATGTGTACTCTGACACTTTGTTTGCAGGCCCCGCGCTTCGATGAAAAACATGCGCCAGCAGAAGACTTGGCAATGAATTGCCTGGGTGCCGGAGAAACTTCTAAGCTTTATAAAAAATTAGTTTTAGAAAATAGTTCCGCCAATTCCAGTTCGTGTTCAACTATGTTTATGAATGATGGCGGCGCTCATTTTATTCGCGTAGTATTTCCTTATAAAAACTTTTCTAAAGTTACCACCACACTTTTTAATGTCTTAAAAGATGCATTGAGCGAAGGCATGAAACCAGATGAGCTACAAAAAATTAAAAATTATTATTTATCAGCTAAAGTTTATGAAAAAGAATCTATCGAATCCTTCACCTTTGGCTTAGGACAAAGCTTTGCTCAGACAGGAGATATTCATAGCGATCAAAATTTTATTAAACAGGTTGAGGGCACTTCACTTGATGCGGTAAATTATTCACTGACGGAAATATTTAAACGATCTATCCACAGCAGTTTGCAAATTCCTCGTGACGTTAAATTAAAAGAAGCGGAAAAATCCTATTTAAGCTTTCATAATAAAATAAATACTTTAAAAAAATTGATTAAGACAAAAAAAATAGAATCAAGCGTTTTGACTTCTAACTTTGACTCTCAGGTTAAAGTTCTAAACTTAAGGCCAGGTGTAAATTTAATTTATCGTCAAAATACCATGACTCCAACTTTTTCTATGCATACTTATTTACGTGGCGGATTAACTGCCGAAACAAGCGCAACCAATGGTATCTATCATTTGATGTCCCATCTTTTAACTAAAGGACACAATCAAATCACTCACGAAAAAGTAAAAAAAGAAATTGAGGATGCTTCTGCAACATTATCCAGTTTTGCTGGTAAAAACGCCTATGGAATCACACTTCATGGACAGAGCAAAGATTTTAAACATTTAGTAGGCCATTTAATGGGAAGTCTTCTGTCGCCAGATATGGTAGAGAAAAACATTAAACACGAAAAAGAAATGAGTTTGCGCCAAATTGAAGCGCAAAAAGAAGATCCAACTAAACAATGTTTCACTCGCGTAAATAGTTTAATGTTTAATGGCCACTCGTACGCTCTAAACGGCATTGGAAATCCTTCCAATATTAAAATGTTTAAACGAGGAGCACTGCTTGCTGTTCATAAAAAGAATTTAAAAAAAGAACCACTCCTTATTACTTATTGTGGTGATTTAAATCTTGAAGAGGTTTTAAGTGCACTTTCTCCTCATTTAGAGAAAATCTCTCCGCGTAAGGACGTAAAACCAAAACTAAAGAAATATAAACCAATTTTAGGTAAAAAGTTGGTGATGGAATTTAACCGAGAACAAACCCAAATATTTATTGGTACACCGATCGTTGGTCGCGCTGAAGATGAGCATTTAGTTTTTAAAATGATCACGGCCCATCTCTCTGGAATGTCTTCTGAGTTATTTGTCGACGTGCGAGATAAAAAAGGATTATGTTATTCGACACAGGCGGTTCACTTCAACGCAGTTGAAGGTGGATACTTCGGAATCTATATGGCCTCAGGGCATGAAAAAGTTCCAGCGGCAATTGAAGCGATTCAAGAAATTTTAAATAATTTAAAAAAGAAAGGTTTCACTAAAGTACAATTTGATCGCATCAAAACTATGGTGGAAGGACAAAATCAATTGGCGCTACAAACCAATGATGATTACGCCAATATTTATTCTGTGCCAGTACTACAACATCAAGGCCTAGATCAATTTCATTTAAATACTAAAAAGATTAGAGAATATGATTACGAGACATTTCAAAAACAAGTGAAACGCTTATTGAGTGCTAAGTTTTCTACAGTGTTAGTGGGAAAAAACACCAAGGCACAAGTTTAATCAGCTTTGAAGTCAAAACCTTGAGCACCAGCAACTTCTTTTAACTTGGCCTCAACTTTTTCGTAAATGGCGTGCTGCTGACGTGGCGTTGCCGCTCGAGAATAAGTTCCGGAACCAAAATCAAAGATTGGTTTTCCACTTGCTGGATCAAAATGCAACTCTCCAGCAGCTTGAGCATTTCCACCGCCCAATAAATTATAATGTTTTGAAAGATCGTCACCAACTCTTATAAACCACAAAGATTCCTGACTCATCACTTTAGGTAAGACCTTAAAATTTCCTGCTTCATCAATGGCCCAAATAAATCCTTCGTTTTTATCTTGCACTCTGGTACTATCAAAATTTTTCAAATCATCTAATGACATTTTCTCACCAACTTTTCCATTTCCAGTCGGTGTCACTTTAGTCCTTTGCCAAGCTTCAACTTTTACCCCCGCAGTTTTTTCAAACATTCCTTTATATGATTCCATTACCTCTGTTGTTTTTCCAGGGTTAGATAAATGCAATGGAGTTAATAGTGGAGCTGCTTTTACAGATGGTGGAATATAATCAGCAGCATAATGTAACACCTCTGGACTGACATTTTTTGAATAGGATTTTCCATCAGCTGAAAAAAAATCGACAACAAGTTGATGCTTTTCTGGAATTGAGTTAATGACTCTGCCACGTGTATAACTTCCATCCGAACGAACAACTGCCACCTCATCTGCTTTATAGTAAACACGATTATCTAAAATGACATCATCGATCCTAAGATTTCCGCCTCTATATTCATGGGCCACTAATTTTATTCCGGGAGAAACTGACTGTGAAAATTTTTGTTGTTCTGGAGATAATCCAGTTGAGGATGGTGCCAACTTCATTACTGGTAATTCATATTTCCGTAAATCTTTTAACGCTATTTCTTGTTTAAATTTTGCTCCCTTAGCGTTAGTAATTTCCACAAATACTAAGTTTCTATCTTTCCCCCCACGACCTATCACTGTCGCAGCTGAAAATGAATTGCCAACTGGCACTGCAACTGGAGTACCCCTCATCAAAACAACATTACCAAAAATCATATCTAATTCAATACGTTTATCTGGATCATATTTAAATCCGACCTGTCCCTCAATCGGCATTACTGAAATTAAATCTGGTATTTCAACTTTAGTATTTTTGGCAGTATAGTTAGCAACAACTGGCACTCCACTTACAACATCATCACTAAATAAAGACCGACACACCTCGCCCGCATAAATTGACAACGATGACGAACACAGTAAAATAAAACTTATAAGATAATTTTTCAAACAACCTCAATTGCTTATCGTCTTTAAATTCTAATAATTTAAATTATATACTGGAGCAAAATACTTAAGAGGCTTTGATATTTCGAACGCTTGTGAAGAGTATCAATTGTGATTGGTCAGGTTTTAAATTTAAACTGGCAGTTAATACTGAAATAAGATTTGTCATAGGGATAAATGTAGATGAGAGTTTTTTATAAAAAGCGGGAATTTCGTATACTTCAGGAACAATACTATCTAATTGAGAATAAGCCGCGATGCCTATATCGTGATAATATTTTGGATCAACAATTTTTTTATTTAATGACTCACCAAAAAAACCACATAAAATAAGTGCCGTATCACCGACATCTTTTAGTACTCTTTTTTGCGTACTGCGAGGCAGATGATTTGACTCCAGATATTTTAAACCCAAAACTTTTTCTCGCACTTTTCCATCGACATTTTCAAAATATTTTTCGGCCTCGCTATATTTATCCATCACGCGGCTTGAATAATAAAGACATTGATCAGGAATGGGATTACTGGATTTTTTGTTAATTATGGACAGCTGATCATAAAAAAATGATTGAAGATTGGTATCAAGAATAAGCGAATTTAGGTCGTTACTCATAGTGCCTCTTTATATTCTATTATAAATCAGTTTTTTAACTAAATATGGGAAAATTCTTCCCTACGTGATTATGACGGGTTATGCTCCGCTTATGCTAAAATAGTCTTATTTAGAGAGCGAAATATGACCACAAAACGTGACTGGGAAGAGTTAGTTAAAAAAGAATCTAAAGGCAAAACAAGTGATGATTTGTCCTGGCATTCTGCGGAAAAAATTTTGGTTAAACCAGTTTACACAAAAGAAGATACGGCATCACTTCCACATCAAGATTCAATGCCAGGTTTTGCACCATTTATACGTGGTCCAAAGGCCACCATGTATGCCGGTCGTCCTTGGACCATTCGTCAATACGCAGGATTTTCAACAGCAGAAGCATCGAATGATTTTTATAAAAAAGCACTCGCAGCTGGAGGCCAAGGCGTTTCAGTTGCCTTTGATTTGGCCACTCACAGAGGCTATGATTCTGATCATCCACGAGTGACAGGGGACGTAGGAAAAGCCGGTGTGGCAATTGATTCGATTGAAGATATGAAAATTCTTTTTGATCAAATCTCACTCGATAAAGTTTCTGTTTCGATGACCATGAATGGCGCGGTTCTACCTATTTTGGCCGGCTATATTGTCGCGGCAGAAGAACAAGGCGTGACTCAAGATAAATTATCCGGCACTATTCAAAATGATATTTTAAAAGAATTTATGGTGCGAAATACGTACATTTATCCACCCACCGCTTCCATGAAAATCATTGCCGACATTATTGATTACACGGCCAAGCATATGCCAAAATTTAATTCCATTTCTATTTCTGGTTATCATATTCAAGAGGCCGGTGCTGATGCCGCACTAGAGCTTGCCTACACAATTGCCGATGGAAAAGAATATGTGGAGACTGCAATTAAGGCCGGCCTTCATGTAGATGACTTTGCACCACGTTTATCTTTTTTCTTTGGCATCGGAATGAATTTCTATATGGAAATTGCCAAGCTTCGTGCCGCCAGACTTTTATGGTGTGAAGTGATGAATAAATTTAATCCAAAAAAAGATGAATCAAAAATGTTGCGTACGCATTGCCAAACATCTGGTTGGTCTCTTTCAGAACAAGATCCATTTAATAACGTTGTTCGCACCACCATCGAAGCGATGGCCGCTGTTTTTGGTGGCACACAATCACTACATACTAATGCGCTAGATGAGGCGGTGGCGCTTCCCACTGAATTTTCTGCACGCATTGCTCGCAATACTCAATTAATTATTCAAGAAGAAACTCACATCACTAATGTTGTCGATCCTTGGGGCGGCTCTTACATGATGGAAAGTTTAACTCATGATCTAGTTCTTCGCGCTAAAGAAATTATGCAAGAAGTTGAAGACATGGGCGGCATGGCCCGCGCCATTGAAAAAGGCATTCCTAAATTGCGTATCGAAGAAGCCGCCACTACAAAACAAGCGCGCATAGATAAAGGCCTAGATGTAATTGTTGGAGTTAATAAATATAAACTTGCGGTGGAAGATCGTTTAGAAATTTTAGAAATTGATAATGATAAAGTGCGTGAGTCACAAATCGCCAGATTAAATAAAATTAAAAAAACACGCGACACAAGTATTGTCACTGAAACGCTTAACGCACTTACAGAATACGCAAAAACTGGTGTCGGCAATGGGCTTGATCTTGCCATCAAAGCGATTCGTGCACGTGCCACAGTTGGTGAAATTTCATCAGCATTAGAAAAAGTTTGGGGTAGATATCAAGCTACCGCGCAAACAGTTTCAGGAGTGTATACAAAAACTATGGAAGGAAATAACGATTGGTCAATTTTGAAAACTGAAATTAAAAAATTTATAGAAGACAATGGCAGGCGGCCCAGAATGATTGTCGCCAAGATGGGACAAGATGGTCACGATCGCGGAGCAAAAGTAATTGCTTCAGCTTTTGCTGATGTGGGTTTTGATATTGACTTAGCGCCACTTTTTTCGACACCACAAGAAGTCGCTAAACAAGCGGTTGAAAATGATGTTCACGTCGTCGGCGTTTCTTCTCAAGCAGCGGGGCATAAAACTTTAATTCCAGAACTAATGACTGAACTTAAAAAATTAAATGCAGAAGATATTATTGTGGTTTGCGGCGGAGTTATTCCCAAACAAGATTATGATTTTTTAGAAAAGGCCGGCGTAAAAGGAATTTTTGGACCAGGAACACCGATTCAAAAATCGGCCGCAGAAGTTTTAAAGGCCATTTTAAAAAAATGAAAGATTTAATTTTAAAAGGCGATATTCGAAGTTTGGCCAAAGCGATTACGCTGGTTGAAAGCTCGCGCGCCGATCATAAAATTGCAGCGCAGAAATTAATTAATGAATTACTGCCTCACACTGGAAAATCAATTCGTATTGGCATCACTGGCGTACCAGGCGCTGGAAAATCCACATTCATTGAAGCACTCGGTTTACATTTAGTAGATTTAAAAAAGAAAGTTGCCGTTCTTGCGATCGATCCCAGCTCGCCTATTTCTGGCGGCAGCATCTTAGGCGATAAAACTCGCATGGACAGACTCTCACAATCACCCATGGCATTCATTAGACCAACGCCAACAACTGGTGCCTTGGGCGGCGTAGCTTATCACACGCGCGAAGCGATGCTCTTATGTGAAGCCGCCGGTTTTGAAATTATTTTAATTGAAACAGTCGGTGTGGGGCAAAGCGAATACGAAGTAGCGAGCATGGTTGATTTATTTGTGCTCTTGCAAGTACCAAATACCGGGGATGAACTTCAAGGTATTAAAAAAGGCATTTTAGAAAAAGCCGATTTAGTTATTATTAATAAGGCCGATGGCGATAATGAAAAGATGGCAGAAATCGCCAAGTCTCATTTGCAAAATGCCTTTTCCTATATTTCACATGAACAGTTCGAAGTCAGCGTCCTCACCTGTTCGGCCTTAAAACAAATCGGCTTTGATAAAATTTGGCAAAATATTCAGGGACTCATTACTAAAAAAAACATCCCCGAGCTTCGTTCAAATCAAAACATCGATTGGTTTCATCGCATTTTACAAGAGCTTTTTGCAGATCATTTAAATACCAGCGAAAAAAATTGGCAAAAAACTGAAGACAAAATAAGAGCTAATGAAATCTCTCCCATGCAAGCCGCACAAAAAATATTTAAACAAAGCATCAAGGAATAATTATGAAATGTTATTGTGGAACTGAAAAAGAATTTTCAAAATGTTGTGAACCCTTTCTAAATGGCACAAAATTACCAGAAACGCCCGAACAACTTATGCGCTCGCGCTACAGCGCCTTCTGCTGCAAAAAAGTAGATTATTTAATTAATACGACTGATCCACAAGTAAGTGGTAATTTTGATTTCAAAAGTGTCGCTCATTGGGCCAACAACGCCACTTTTCAAAAACTAGAAATTTTAAATACCGCGATTGATAAAAATAAAGGCCACGTAGAATTTAAGGCCTATTATAATATAGATAATAAAGATGAAATTCACCACGAGCACAGTCTATTTAGAAAGCATATGGGTCGTTGGTATTTTAAAGATGGCAAGGGTCAGTCAGCTGATTAGTTTTTTTTGAAAAAAGAATAAAGGCCAAAATAATTGTAAACAAAACCATCGCGTATCCAAAAAAACTAAAACCTACAAGCTGAAGAAAAAATCCAGCTGTGCCGTAACAAATAAGGTTAATCAACTGAGTCACTTGATTTGCATATGCCCAAGTTGGCATTGCATTGAAACCCTTTGGAACCGATGCCTGAAGGGTTCCACGTAACGCTCCAGTAATATATGAACTCAAAGCACCGGCCAACGAAAAAGCAATAATCGAAAACATAGGCTGTTTTGCTAACACAAATAATGTCAACGCTATAGCAAAGCCAGCACTCAAATAGGCCACATGAATTCGCACTGACCTTAAAAATGCTATTAAACTCCCAAGGCCCCATGCCGCCATTGCATAACCAATATGCTTTTCACTCATCTGTGCATTGGAAAAACCAGCAAATTCGATTGCGTTTAATAATGCTCCAATAATTAAAAATAAAAACCAAATTTGCAAATGAGGCAAAACAGTTTTTGGAACATCTTTAGGTTTTAATGAAATCCCTGCAAATAACTGTCCCCAACTTAATTTGAAATTTGTTTTTCCTTCTTCAGTACTTCGTTGCAGGTTAAAAAATTCTTTTAGTAGTAAAATAGAAACAATGAATGAAAGTGCATCTAATGCAAAAAGCATTTTTGCGGAATAAGCAATTTTAATCCAAGCACCAAGCACTGGGGCCAAGGCGAGAGTTCCGGCCTGCAATGCGCTAACTTTAGTAAAAACTCTCTGATGATCCTGTGGACTTATATGCTTTCCAATTAGAGTATTAAAAAGTGGTGATGAAATTGACTTAAGAAAAGCACTTACAAAAAGAGTCATATAAATTAAAAATAAATTCTGACTAAATACCAACAACAAGCTACTAATCGCGAGCAAAACCTGACTGACCCAATAATAACGCTCCTGAAGTTGTGCAGGAATTAGCGATGCCAGAGTACGAGAAAATAAAATGGCGGGGACTGTTTGTACTAGAAATACCAAAGCAACATGCTCTGGACCAAAACGTTCATTAACAATAAGTGCAATCGCTAAAAAAGTTAGCCAAGTTCCGATTGAATTTATGAAGGTTGAAAGATAAAGACGTAATTCAAGAGTCCATAGTTCTAAAAAATTAAATCTTTTCATTTGAAACCTCGTTAAAGAAAAAATTCTGGGTTAAACGCCCATCTTGTTTATTTTTACCAAATGAATGCGTATGACAGTGAAAAAGTTCATTACCTTTAAATAACACCAATCGATTAAATTTCATGGCGACCAGATCCGTTTGTTCCCATGAATTTGAGTCAAGCGTATCTTTTTCTATCATGGCATTTTCCATCTCAGTCCAAGACTCAAATCCATGATCTTTGATTTCTTTATTAGAAGCTCGTCCATTAAGACCAGTCGCCTTGTGACGATAAAAACCGGTGCCACCTTCACACTGTTTTGGCAAATTTAAATAAAGCACTCCCGTCCAATGTGCGCCGCCATCAAGATGAACCTTTAGCCTTGATCTCGTTTCCTTAAGCATAATTCTAAATCGTCCAAACGTTAACTTTGTTGGATCTATTTCCAAAGGACGACTAAGAATTTTAGTAAATTCGACAGTCATATCTTTTGAAGAATAGTCTTTGATACTTTGAAGGCCAGGATAATTTAATCGAGTAACATCTTTATAAACAGAATTAAGTGCAAGATCTCGAACCTTAAAGGGATCTTTGTAGAAATCATCAACCACTACGATATTCATATGGCCCCACCCGATTTGAAAAAAAAGAGTTGAATAAGGCGACAATCATTATCTGTTTCACCAAAATAATCTTCTGATGCATGAAAAAGCGATCCTGCACGGAACAAAACCATGCGATTAAATTTCATGGCAATACGTGCCGTTGTTTTCCAATATCTAAGAGACTGGGCCCTCGGCTTAATAAATTTTTCGTTGAAGTTTTCAGATGAGGAATATCCCAATCGCTCTAACTCTTGCGTTTTAGGAATCGAACTAAGGCCAGTCTCTCGATCCTCATAAAACACCGTTCCTCCTTTGCAATGTTCAGGAAGACTAAGATACACTAGCGCGGTCCAATCACTAGAATCTACATGTACTACTTTTTTTCTTTCATCATGTGCGAAAGTTTTGGCAAATACTCCAAACGAAAACTTCGAAGGATCTACCACCATACTTTCACCAGTAGCAACATTTATACGATCAATAAGAGATTGTGAATAAAAGCTCTGACGTGATTCTGTACCTGGAAAATTAAAAGGGAGAGAATTCTTATCTAAATATTCCGTCTTATTGAGGGCCAAATCACGAACTTTATAAGGCATGTTGTAAAAATTGTCGATTACAATAATATTTTTCATGGCATTGCCTCTTTAAAAGACTTCAACATTTCGAAGTAATGCTTACTATAACGACGTCCCTGTAGAAACAACGACAGGATTTGAGAAAACCATATTTGATTAAACACTTGAGGAAGATTTTTCTTAAAATGAGATGAATTTTCAAACGTCCAAGAAAATAACCATTCAACATTCAATTCTTGAAGATTCGATTCTCCTGCCGCAAGTATAGCGACAAAAGAAATCATTGGATCCTGTCTCTCGACCATACTATTTAGAAGTTTTTTACAAGTAGCTTCATCCTGAATTAATTCAAGAATTTCGATTGGTCTTGTAAGATTTAATTCATATCCTCTAAGTTTTTCTAGGAGTTTACCCCACTCCGTTCTCATTTCATGGTCGATCGCACTAAATTGTAAATCTAATTCATCAGTTGCAACATTCACTTTAATTATCGATAAGTCCTTAAGCTTTAAACTTAAACATGACAAAGCAAATCGATCTTTGGCCGAAAGCATTGTATGTGATGAAACAGGATATATTTTTGGACTTTTCGCAGAAGCAATCAACGTCATATTTCGGCGAAAAGGAACTGCTGACAAAAATGAAAAAATATTTTGCACAACTCCAGCAAGCTTTGCTTGAACCGATTGGCAATCAAGAGGTCGAAACTGATTGGGTAAACCGTATGAGTTAATTAGCAGTACGCCGTTATCTGTCAAACGTGATTTAAGTAATAAATAAAACT
>Ga0163144_10006501_pt1 | contig 25761 bp, 20 predicted proteins | sample OliLak19BULKMAT1_FD_123175 | JGI IMG/M metagenome (GOLD analysis project Ga0163144, IMG submission 123175) | Freshwater microbial mat bacterial communities from Lake Vanda, McMurdo Dry Valleys, Antarctica - Oligotrophic Lake LV.19.BULKMAT1 | ecosystem: Environmental > Aquatic > Freshwater >... | reverse complement strand
TTTTTCCGCATCTATTAGGATCGGTGAATGGCTTGGACGTCGGCGGGCCTCCTGACATTCTTCATCAGAAATTGCAGGCTGGAGAATTGGATTAATAAAAATGGCATGATCGATTCTAGGCCGCCTCGCTTCCTCAAGAATTTCTAGCAACCAAGCCGCTGATGCGCTGTGAGAAATGGTAATCGAAGGCATTCCTCGGCGAAGACCGTGTCTTAACCTGGCATGTGCAGCCCGTTGATCTTCTACTGACAATTCACGCCCACTTATTTGCGAAGTAACAATGAGGATACCCACTCGCCAACCAAGCTCTCTAAAGCGTCGAATATTTCTAGAGTAGACTCGCGCCCCGATCACCTCCTCTTGAGCCGTAGATCTCCAAGAATGACGTATCATAGATCTCGAGTACCGGGTCTTGAAGGGGAAGGCTCACTAAGTGCAGCCATACTGATGCAAGAACTCCGAACATCGTCGCTATTTCCCAGCCGCAAAAGTTTCAATTCGATTCCAAATTTCGCAGTATCCCTCTATTTGAGATGGCTTTGTAAAAAACCAATTGGCTTCGTTCTCAATTGATTCATCAAAATCTTGAGGATCGCAAGAAGAGGTCATAATAAAAACGGGAACGTCCTTCATTTCATCGTTCGTTCGTATCTCTCGCAGAACTTCGTGTCCTGAGAGGCCAGGTAAATTGAGATCTAAAAGAACTATTGGCTGCCTATCTTTCCAAGAAGCCATCGCTTTAAGACCGTCAAATCCTCTGGTGACGTGCAAGAGTTCCCCTTCAAATCCGTATCGCTTAAGAGAGAGCTGAATTAACTTCGCATCAGCCATTCGATCTTCAATGAGTAAAATATCACGCGTGATCATATGCTCTCCTGCTGGCTTTTTGGGTAACTAAAACAAAATGCGCAGCCACTTCCCATCTTTGAATCCTCAATCCAAACTTTCCCGCCAGAGTGCTCAATTATTTTTTTGACAAGAGATAGGCCGATCCCGGTCTGCCGACAATTCTCTTGCGGATTCAATCGTTGAAAAATGTGAAATACCTTTTTTCGAAAAGCTGGTTCAATGCCCTTGCCGTTGTCCTCAACTCTGAAGATCCACTCGTCAGCATTTGCGGTGGCTGTGATCTTGATACGAACCGGTTCACTTGGACGTCGGTACTTAATGGCATTGTCGATGAGATTCTGAAATAGCGCAGTAATGAGGGCTGAATGGCCCAGAATAGTGGGGAGATCTTCAGATTCAATTTCCGCTCCCGATTCATCGATCGCCGGTTTTAGGTTCAATCGAGCATGACTAAGTGACAAATTCAGATCCACAAGTCCGCGTTTTTCATTTGAAGTTCGATCAAGAGTGCAAAACGCCAAAAGATCCTTAATCATCTGATCAAGTCGCTTCGTGCTCTCGATGACAATTTGATAGTATTCCAATGATTCTTCGTCGAAGTGCCTCTCGAGGGATTCTCTCATTAATCCTATAAAGCTACTTATCATTCGAAGGGGCTCGCGAAGATCATGCGCGACGACGAAGGCGAATTGTTCCAGCTCTTCGTTCGATCTACTGAGCTCTCGAGTCTTCGACTGGAGTTGCTGAAGGGTTTGCTTTAATTCCGTGATGTCTTGGACCTGAGAGACAAAATAGAGTGGGTCTCCATTTATATCTCGAACAATCGAAACTGAAATCTGCCCCCAAACGCTATGTCCTAATTTATGAATATATTGCTTCTCACTGGAGTAATGAGAAATCTCGCCTGAGAGCAATTTACTCCGAGCTAGGCTGTCAGACTCGCAAAATCTCTCTGCGGTTATATCCTGGAATCGCATCCGAACAATTTCATCGTGTTCATAGCCTCCGAAGCGTAAAAAGCGAGAGTTAACTTGGAGGTATTGTCCATCGAGCCCCACGATACACATTGCGATGGGGGCATTTTCAAAGGTGAGACGGAAGCGCTCTTCACTGTCTTTGAGTTGCAATTCCATTCGCCGCTGATCTTCGATATCTCTTCCCACCCCTTGAAATTCGAGGATCTTTCCTTTGCGGTTTCGAATTGCATAGCCTTCCCACAAAGTGAGTCGCCATTGAGTGCCAAAGAGCGAGCGATGTTCCAAAATTCCTCGGTAGGGTGGTTGGCTAAGGCCCCGCACGAAATCTAAAACTTTCTTTCGATCTTCGGGGTGAACATAGGGCTGAAGATCAGAGCCCAGAAGTTCCTCTCGGCTTAGGCCCAATTTTCGGCAATAGGCATCGTTGACGAAGGTGAAATGACCCAGTCGGTCAATCCGTACAATAAGGTCATTCTGGGACTCAACCAGACCGCGATAGCGGTCCTCACTCTCTCTGAGTCTCTCCAAAAGAATTTCGGAGCTGATCTCTTGGGTTGAATTTTCGAACCACGAATGACTCATATTCGAAGCTTCCTTCTAGTTCAGGATGATCCGAAGTCAAGACGGGGGGATATGGCATAACTTTAGTTATCTCAATATGTTAAAAAGGCCCCTCTTTCGAGGAGCCTTTTCAGATAAATCAAAACTGTTGAAGATATCTTGAATCAGCCTGCAGCACGAGCACGGTCAGAATCCGCCACCGCACTGGCCTTGATCGAATTTCCACTGGAAATTCGCATTCCGTAGAATGAGCGATAGACAAAGAACAGGCCGGCTAGGAAAAACACAATGCCCCAGACTCTGAGGAACATAGGCTTTCCTGGATCAGTAATGCCCGCCGCTGTGGCTGCATTCTTCGCTTCAACTGAATATTTATGAGCAATCTCGACGGCCAATAAACCGAAGAGTGTTGTGAATTTAATGATTGGATTTAAAGAAACAGAAGAAGTGTCCTTGAAAGGATCTCCCACCGTATCACCAACAACGGTCGCTGCATGAAGGGCGCTGGCTTTGTCCTTCAAATCAACTTCTACGACTTTTTTCGCGTTATCCCACGCACCACCGGCATTCGCCATAAACATGGCTTGGAATAAACCAAAGACGGCAATCGAGATCAAATAGCTGGCGAAATAATGTTCATCGAAGAATGCAAACGCAAGCGTCAGACAGAAGATCACTCCGAAGATATTGATCATTCCTGCTTGAGCATACTGAGTACAAATTCGAACCACTTCTTTCGATGTTTCAACCGAGGCTTTTTCGGTGGAATCCAATCGAATACTTTTCTTGATGTACTCCACGGCTCGATAAGCACCCGTTGTAACAGCTTGAATGGAAGCGCCCGTGAACCAATAAATCACGGATCCACCAGCGATGATTCCGAGCAAAACTCGAGGATCAATCAAATTGAGTTGGAGATCGAGCAATAGAATGATCGAGAAGATCATCGTCGTTGCGCCAATCACGGCCGTTCCAATGAGAACGGGCTTCGCGGTAGCCTTGAAAGTATTTCCCGCCGAATCATTTTCTTCCAAGAGATGTTTGCCTCTCTCAAAATTAGGAGAAAATCCAAAGTCCTTCTGAACTTCTGCCTTAATATTAGGAAGAGTTTCAATTTGGGAAAGCTCGAATACCGATTGAGCATTATCTGTCACTGGACCATAACTATCGACTGCGATTGTCACGGGACCCATGCCGAGCATTCCAAATGCAACAAGGCCGAAGGCAAAAATTTCAGGATAGATCATGAAGCTTCCAAGTCCAAGTTGGCTGACCCAGTAGGCAGCAAGCATAAGACCCGCAATCGTCATTCCTTTCCAGAATGCCGAGAAATTTCCTGCCACAAGTCCTGAAAGGATATTCAGGGACGCTCCACCTTCTCGGGAGGAGTTAACAATTTCCGCTACATGCTTTGAATGTGCCGATGTGAATACCTTTGTGAGTTCAGGAATGACTGCTGCTGCAAAAGTCCCGCACGAAATAATTGCAGAGAGTTTCCACCAGAGTCCTCCGTCCATATATCCCATCAGAACGTAGGAAACCGCGAACGTCACAACAATTGACACGAGCGAAGATACCCAAACCAATGAAGTTAAAGGCGCTTCAAAATTGAACGATAAGGAATGACCATATTTGGCCAAAGCGATTCGTCGGTTAATCCAATACGAACCAACCGAAGTGACAATCATGACAATTCTCATGACGAAAAGCCAAACAATGAATTTGGCTTGAAAGAGTCCTTGTTCAGCAAGAGGCGCGGTCAGACCATCTTCGCCTTTGGTCATTCCAACTGCCAAAATAATGAAGGTAATGAGCGCAACACCTGTTACCCCGTAGGTTTCAAAGCCATCGGCTGTTGGACCAACAGAATCTCCAGCATTGTCGCCGACGCAGTCAGCAATAACACCTGGGTTTCGCGCATCATCTTCTTTAATTTTGAAGACGATTTTCATGAGATCGGAACCAATATCTGCAATCTTGGTAAAAATACCGCCGCAGATTCGGAGAGCTGAGGCTCCGAGTGATTCACCAATTGCAAATCCAATGAAGCAGGCACCTGCGTGAACTGGATCTACAAAAAGTAAAATGGTGATCATCATGGCGAGTTCAACACAGATCAGCAAAACGCCAATCGCCATTCCGGATCTCATCGGAATATCCATAACTGGAAATGCTTTACCAGTGAGTGAAGAAAAAGCTGCGCGTGAGTTAGCAAATGTATTGATTCGCATTCCGAACCAGGCAACTCCGTATGATCCAGCAATCCCAATGACAGACCAGATTAGAATTAGCACTGTGCTCCACATTTCTAAGTCCCGAAGTGAATAGAAATAGTAGAACATGAGAGCGCCGACCAATAATTGAAGGACAACGAGCATTTTGCCCTGCTGAATCATATAGGTCTTACAGGTTTCATAAATCAGACTAGAAACCTCGAGCATGGATTTGTGTGCTGGGAGCTTCTTGATTTTTACATATTCAAAAAGACCAAATAAAATTCCACCCGCTACAACAACAAACCCCCAAAGAAGCATGGTTGTTCCTGCAATTGGCGTCCCGAAGACGTCAAAAGTAACGCTTAGATCCGGCATTTTCAAATTGATATCGCCAGAGGCGTATACGGGAAGTCCCGCGAAGAAACTGCCGATAAATCCCATTAGAGCTCTCATTTTTTGCATATGTAGTGATCCTTTCAATTTTGATCCCCAGATTTATTCAAGGCACAGAAAGTCTGTCAAAGCTTTAAAGGCAGCAAAGAGTCTACGGGCCTATGATCGCTTTTCTTGAATTCGCAAACCCGTCGCGACGAGTTCCCTTACATAAGATTTGTTGTCGATAGCCGTCTCGAGGGGGGTCACCCCTTTTTTGGCTCGATTGGAGACCGCATGGACCAAAACGAGTGCCGCGGGGTACGAAGTGCACCTTTCCATGGCGCTAAAACCTGTCACCTTGTCGTGAAAGTCCATGAGGTCGTAGACCAAGTTTACGGCTTTTCCATCCTTCTTGCCGACGCAAGTGGCCCTCAGGACCACCAGATCTTGATCTTCTGGAAAGCTGAGTTTTGACGGCGCAACCGCATGAAAGACGTCTCGAGGTGCTATTTCGACTTTTTTACCTCCATCGCTGCTTTCAATTTCGATGGGCCTGGTATCCAGGAGCCCAAGATCCAATATGCATTTCATTTTTTCGTAATGCCCAGGATATCGAACGGTTTTGTAGTCATAATTTTTAACAGTATTTTTGAAGGTCCAAGGAGCTGTTGAAGTTCCACCCAGAGTTACAAAGGCCTCGCACTTTCCAACGGGAGCATCGAATTCCAATTCTTCAACTTCAGAGAAGGTGTCGACGGTCGTAATCTCGCCATTTCGGAGTAAATTGGCCTTTCCAAAATATTCATTCGTAAGGCCCTTCACGGAGAAGACGAGTTTATAGTTAAGAGGTGGTTTTGGATTTTGCGGAAGGCCACCACATCGAATTTGGACGCTCACACATTCATCGAGTTCCGAAATTCCTAAGGCCCCCAAAGTATTGCCCAGGCCTGGTGCCAAGCCACAATCCGGGATGATTGACACATTTGCTTCAAGGGCATGTTCATGCAGTTTCATCTGGGCCAATACCACATCGGTATTGCCGCCAAGATCCACCAGACAGGTCCGGGCTGTAATGGCTGCTTTGGTGATTCCAAGATTCAGTTCGTAGGAAGTCGCGCTAAAAACGCCATCCGCATCTTTCATGAGTCTTACGAGTTCGAGCTCTTGGCTGGCATCCACTTTGCGGGCTTCTGCAATAGTTGATCCCAAAACCCGATTGATCAAAGAGGCCGCCGATTGAGCGCGATCCAATGAAATGTCAGCCATGATTAGTTTTTTGGCCTTGCCCCAGCGTGCCAAGAAATATCCACCTGCGGTACCCTGCATTCCGCTACCGATAACGGCAAACGTATAACTCATGAGTTTTCTTTCTCCTTGAGAATGAGTCTTAAAAAGGTTTTGCTACTTAGCAAGGAAAGATGGTGCCCATCATGATTTTTCACGATCGATTGGAAGCTGGAAAAAAACTCGCGGAAGCTCTTCAGAAGACGAAACGAGACAATCCACTCATATTGGCTTTGCCGAGAGGCGGAGTGGAGGTTGCCGCGCCGGTTGCAGCCGCCTTCAAGGTCCCCATTGATGTACTTTTCGTTCGAAAGCTCGGTGCCGAGTTCAATCCCGAACTGGGAGTTGGCGCGATCGTCGAGGGCAATCCACCTCAGACTTTTTTGAATGATGATTTGGTAAAAGTCTTGCGCGTGACTCCCGAATTTTTGGAGACGGAGAAGAAAAAGCAGACAGAAGTGATGAAAGAGCAGCAAAGAATTTTTCGAGCTGGTAGAGAGCGTCCTTCGGCCACAGGCCGTCAGGTGATTCTGATTGATGATGGAATTGCAACAGGTGCCACAGTCAAGGCTGCCCTCAAGGGCCTTCGCAATGAAAAACCCTCGAAGCTGACGCTTGCTGTTCCGGTTGCACCTCCGTCTACGGTGAGTGATCTGCGAAAAGATGTAGATGAAGTCATCTGCCTCTATGAACCGGAAGACTTTCAAGCTGTCGGCCAATTTTTTAGACGATTTCCTAGGCTGACTGATGAATTGGTTGTGAAGCTTTTGCAGCGATAAGCTCATCACCAATTTTCAAAACAGCATTGTAAACTTCGTCAATGACTCGCGAAGGGGTCGATGTTCCTGCGGTAATTCCGACGTGGTCGATTCCAATGAACCAATCTGGCTTAAGTTCGCTGGCCCGTTCGATATGATACGAGGGAAGTCCCTTATCTTCGCAAACCTTCTTAAGTTTTTTGGTATTGCTGGAATTGAATCCACCGATGACAATCATGAGATTTACTTCGTGTGCGAGTTTTTCAACCGCAATCTGGCGATCTTTCGTTGGTTTACAGATCGTATCCACGAATTTTATATCTTTAGGAGAACCATCAGGATTTTTAAGGCCTTTTATTCGTTCAATCAGCGGGGCCACTGTCTTAATTTGATTCGTCGTCTGTGACACGATGCCAATTCTTGGCTTATCCAAAAGTTTGTGAAAATCGGCTTCATCATAGACGACTGCATACTCTTTCAAGTCAGTGACAATTCCTCGCACTTCCACATGGCTCTCTTGACCGATCACCACCGGGAAGTAGCCCTCGTCGACGAGACGAGAGACGGATTTGTGAACCTTCATCACCAAGGGGCAAGTTGCATCGTAGACTTTGAAGCCCTTTGCGAGGGCGGTTTCTTTTACTGAGTCAGCTGCGCCGTGAGCTGTAATCATGACATTCGGGGTTTTGATTTCATCGCTAATCGAATTGACGATCTCGATGCCTTTTTCTCGCAGCTCCTCAACAGTCTGAGGATTATGAACGAGCTGGCCGATGATGGTGAGATTGCCTTGAAATTTAGGATCCATGGCTTCTTCAATTGCATCTTCAACACCAAAGCATGTGCCGAGGGAGTCGGCCAGAGTGACTTTCATGGGGATCAAGCTAATCGAGGCTCCGCTCTAATTCAAGCCAATCTGAAGCCCCTTACGAGGGCATAAATCTACAATAGGACATTCCCGGCATTTGGGGCTGCGTGCGCTGCAAATTCGTCGCCCATGGTTTATCAGCCAATGCGGAAAATCTACCCAGTCTTTACGTGAAATAATTTGATTCAAATCGATCTCAACCTTTTCTGGCGTTGTTTCACGCGTGAGGCCCAGGCGAAAAGCCAGTCGTTTTACATGGGTATCCACGACAATACCGTCCGGCTTTCCAAATGCGTTGCCGAGTACGACGTTGGCCGTCTTTCGTCCCACTCCGGGAAGTGAATGGAGGTCCGTCATGGTTTGAGGGATTTCACCTCCGAACTTTTTAGTCACCGCCATTGCCATCCCGCGCAGGCTCTTGGATTTATTGCGATAAAACCCCGTAGACTTAATCAAAGTCTCGATTTCTTTTTGTGACGCATCAGCCAATGCCGCGGGTGTCGGAAATTTTTTAAAAAGATCTGGCGTGACCTTGTTCACTCGCTCGTCGGTACACTGAGCGGAAAGAATGGTCGCTACAGTCAACTGAAATGGATTCTCAAAATCCAAAGAGCATTTTGCATGCCCATAAAGTTTTCGAAGACGTCGGATTAGTTCGAGGGTTTTCATCGCTGCTTTTCGAGAAAGCTCTCTATTTTTTCTAAGGGCCAGGTGTTGATGATTTGCTCATGGGGAATGAGAGCTTTATTGGCAAGCCATACTCCAAAGCGCGTATCGTCAAATCCAGCCACGGAATGCGCATCTGGATTGATGGAAACATACAAGCCTCGTGCACAAGCATCATGCAGAATTCGCCAATCCATATCGAGCCTCTGCGGATGCGAATTGATTTCGATCACGCGCTTGTTCGCAATCGCGGCGTCTACGATTCTCTTGGTATCAAATTCGTAAGGATCTCGAGCGAGCAAAAGCCTCCCTGAAATATGGCCGATCATGGAAGTAAATGGATTTTCAATCGCTGCAAGGAGTCGCTGCGTCATATCCGTCATTCCATAGCGGCTATGAATAGAACCGATCACAAAATCCAATTTCTTCAAGACTGAAGTGGGATAATCCAAAGATCCATCTTTCAAAATATCGCTTTCAACGCCCTTTAAAATCTTAAAAGTTTTCTGCTTTTTGTTGAGCGCATCCACTTCTTTCCACTGCTCTTCTAGGCGCGCAACCTTCAGACCATTTGCATAGAAAAACGAAGTCTGAGAATGATCGGAGAGCCCCATATAGCTCCAACCCTTAGACTGTGCAGCCGCAGCCATTTCTTCTAGTGTGTTGATGCCATCACTCTCGCTGGTGTGCAGATGAAAGACCCCCGTGAGATTTTTTTCCGAAATGGCTTCAAATTTTATTTTTGGCGCGATGCTGTATTCGCGTGCTTCTGCAGGATAGTAGGCGACTTTAGCGGCGCTATATATTTCAGAATCTGCAGCCCATTTTATTTTTTCTGGCTGCTTGATTCCGCTCTGTTCGAGGAATTTTGTCAGAGAATTCCAGTGCTCTGTTGAGCTCGTCCTCCTCACGAATTCCCAGTAAAAATTCTGAGGTTCCACGATCTCTATTTGAATATTCGGAGAACTAGATTTGAGAGCTTCTGTAGATAAAATTTTAATTTTGGAAACGATCTCAAGGCGGCTTCCGAGCTCGCCAACTGCCGCTGCCATAGCACCGCCCTTTAGGAGCTTATCTACGATTGGTCGCGCCGTTTCAATAGCATCTGAGAGGAGGAATTTTGTACGGCGTTCCTTTGCTTTCTCGATCTCGTCCAATAAAGCTACTTGGATTTTAGTTCCAAATCCTTTGAGTTTTAAAAGCCGATTTTCTTGGCATGCGTACTCCAGCTCACCGAGAGTTTTAATTCCCAACTCCTCGTAAAGTGTTCGAATCTTTTTGGCAGATAGGCCACGAATCTGCTTCAGTTCAAGGAGTTCGAGCGGAAGATCTTTGGTAGCAGTCTCAAATTCTTCGGAACTTTGTCGTCGAAGATAGTCTTTGGCCAGTGCCAGAATTCCCTTTCCGATTCCCTTCATCTCAATGAGGCTTCCGTCCGCGATCTTTTCTGTTAGATTCGCGTTTGAGAGACCTTCAAGGAGGGGGATTGCATTTTGAAAGGCCCGAATTTTAAAGGGATTAGCTTCCTGATATTCCAGGAAAAAAACGAGATCTTCGAGGTGCTTCAGTAGGCCGTCTTTGAGGACAAGCGATGACATCAGACGAATCTAGACGAGCTAGCACATTTGGCTTAAGACTTTTTGGATGGCAAAAAAGACCAAAGAGGAGCTCCCGACAGATCTTGAAGGCGCACTGAAGTCACTCGAAAAGGCTGTTGAGCGGCTTGAAAAGCCCGACCTTCCTCTCGAAGAGTCCATTGAGCTTTTTGAAGAGGGCACCAAACTTTCTGAGATCTGCTATTCGAAGCTTCAAGAGGCTGAAAAAAAGGTCGAAATATTACTCAAAAAAGTACCCGAGCCCAGCTCACGCGATGATTTTCAAGCGCAGGATTTTGATGTCAAAGATTGATCCAGCCTTTCAGGAAGTCAGTTTGGCTGAGCATTTTTGTGCGCAGAATCTGCGCCTAGAGTCTGACCTCTATTCGTATTTGGGAGGCCGCGAAATCAGTCGAGTCGATCGAGTTAATGAAGCAAGTCGCTACAGTTTGTTTTTGCCTTCAAAACGACTTCGTCCCTTGTTTTGTCTCGAGACCTGCCGCGCATTTCTGGGTTCAGATGAGCCCGCCATGCCAGCCGCATCTGCCCTTGAGATGGTGCATACGTATTCTCTTATCCACGATGATCTGCCCAGTATGGATAATGATGACCTTCGCAGAGGGAAGCCCACGAATCACAAAGTTTTTGGAGATGCGACCGCCATTTTGGCGGGAGATGCGCTTTTGACCCTGGCTTTTGAAGTGCTTTCGAGAGGCGGGCAGGCAGAGGATTCCGTTCGAGTGGCCTGGAGTCGAGAACTTTCTCAGGCATCGGGGATCGCAGGGATGGTCTTGGGTCAGCAAATGGATATGGAAGCCGTGCGCGAATCTTCGGTTTCGGCACTTGAGGCTCTCCATCGCAAAAAGACAGGTGCTCTGCTAGCGGCCGCCGTAACAATGGGCGCGATTGCCGCCAAGGTTCAGGCCCCCCTTTTGCAGCAACTCCGCGAATTTGCTCTGGATATGGGTTTGGCCTTTCAGATTCAAGACGATATTTTGGACGTCGAAGGGGGAGTTGAGATTGGAAAGCCCCTTAAAAGTGACGAAAAAAATAATAAACCCACTTATGTAAGCGTACTGGGTCTCTCGAAGGCAAAGGAAATGGCCGCAGAGTGGTCGTCCAAAGCGATTCAAAGTTTGAAAAAAATCGAATTTCTCCATCAAAACAGGCTCGAGCAGCTGACAAACTTTGTGATAGAGAGAAAAGTCTAATTTAAAGAGGTGCCATTATGCCTGAGCTATTAACAACTGAAGAGTTGACGAAAAAATATCCCATGAGCATGTCGGTGAATTCGGCCGATGATCTCAAGAAGCTTTCCTATGAACAACTTCAGGCGCTCGGCGTTGAGTACCGAGACTATTTAATTGAAGTTTGTTCGCGAAACGGTGGGCATTTGGGGCCAAGCCTAGGTGTTGTTGAACTTACGATGGCGCTGCATAAAGTTTTTGATTCTCCCAAAGACAAGATTGTTTGGGACATCGGTCATCAAGCTTACCCCCACAAAATGATTACCGGACGATTCGCGCGTCTTCAGACTCTTCGGCAAGAAGAGGGAGTCTCTGGATTTTGCCGTCGCCACGAAAGTGAGCATGACATTATTGGAGCAGGTCACGCGGGAACTTCGCTTTCGTCCGCCATTGGGATTGCGGAAGGCTATCGACGCAGAGGTGATACTCATAAAGTTGTCGCAATCATTGGCGATGCGGCTTTGACATCAGGAATGGCTTACGAGGCCATGCATCAGAGCAATGAATACAAGAAAAACATGATCGTTATTTTGAATGATAACGAAATGAGCATTTCGCCCAATGTTGGTGCGGTAAATGCTTTCTTGAGTCGAAAAATGTCGTCCCCGTTTGTCGTTCGAATGCAGGACGACATTAAATCCGTACTTTCGAAAGTTCCGTTTGTGGGCGAAGACATGATCGAGGTCGTGAAGCGAGTGAAGAATTCTGTAAAGAATCTCATCATACCCACAGTGATTTTTGAAGGTTTTGGATTTCGATATTTTGGCCCTATGGACGGCCACGATTTGCCTCTCTTGGTCGAGACTTTAGAAAATGTTAAAAATCTGAATGAACCCGTTTTGATTCATATCATTACTGAAAAGGGCCGAGGTTATCAGCCAGCTCTCAATGACAAAGTTACTTTCCATGGTTGTGGTCCCTATGATCGTGAGACAGGAAAGCTCGTTGCTGAAAAAGCGGGAACTCCTCCGGCTTTCACAAAAGTTTTCGCGAGTACTCTTTTGAAAATGGCGAAGAATGATGAAAAGATTGTAGCAATCACTGGTGCGATGCCAACAGGGACTGGCCTAACGGTATTCGAGAAAGAACTTCCTTCTCAGTATTATGATGTTGGAATTGCCGAGCAGCATGCGGTGACTTTTGCTGGTGGATTAGCCATCGAAGGCGTGAAGCCGTTTGTCACAATTTATTCGACATTCATGCAGCGAGCTTACGATCAGATTATTCACGATGTTTGCATTCAGAATTTGAATGTGAAGTTTGCGATGGATCGGGCGGGATTTGTGGGCGCAGACGGCGCAACTCACCATGGAAATTATGATATCAGTTATATGCGTGCGATTCCGCAGATGGATCTTTGTGCTCCGCGGGATGAACGAGAGTTGCAGGAGCTTTTGGTCGCAATGGATCGACATATCGGACCAGCGTCTATTCGCTATCAGAGGGGAAGCGGTACCGGAGTTGAGCTATACGATGATGTGAAGGATATAGTTCCCACAGCCTGGGGCACCGGAGAGATTGTGCATTTTCCAACCGCTTCTTCAGAAGAATCCGTTCCTGGCGCGGCACATCGCTCCATTCCCATTGAATGGGCAGAGCGAATGGTGAAGAGCAAAAAAGCGAGCGTGGATGTAGTGCTTGTCGGTTTTGGAGCCACGGTTCAGTGGAGTCTTAAGGCTGCTGAGCAACTTGCGAAGCATGGCATTCATGCGATGGTCGTGAACGCGCGATTTGTGAAGCCTCTAGACAAGGAGCTATTTAGAAGGATTTCTAAGATCTGCCGTCGAATCATTACTACCGAAGAAAATGTTTTGATGGGTGGATTTGGATCTGCGGTTCTTGAGTTTTATCAGTCTGAAGGACTCTTAGAAGGGCTGAAAATTCGATGCCTAGGAATTCCTAATCAATTCTATGAACAGGCTACTCAAGCAAAACTTCAGCATTATGCCGGAATTGATTCTGAAGCTATTGGAGCCGCGGCGACGAAACTCGTATCGGAGGATCCCGATTGGCGATCCACAGCGGCTACTGCAAAATCAGCGGGCGCCTAACGTTTGGCGGAATCCTCCGCGAGGCGTTTGAAGGTTTCAAAAGGTTCTAGCTCTGGATTGTAGCCCGGCAGATTCCAGTTTTTTAATGTCTCGTGGATATTTTTCCAGTCACCTTCGTAGCCTGTTCCGCGTTCTATGAAGATGGCTTGGCCGCGGGCGAGATCGTCGAGATCAACTGAAGCCAGCGACTCGTCATTTGAGGCAACGGGATAGACATAGAAACTTGAAGACTGAGTGGTAGACGAAACGCCCTCGATGTCAGTGAAAACCTCGCCACCGTAATCATAGCGAGTATAGTTGCGGTCATAGACTTCTGGTTGCCGACCTGATTCAATTGCAGAAGCGTAACTCGATCGATAGCGAATTTTTACAGACATTTGATGCTGATAAGGAATTTGGATTTTATCTCCGAGTTCTACGCGAATGACAGAGGTTTGGAAGGGAGGCGACGATTCGCCCGTAGACTGAAGGTAGCGTAGTCCGTCTGATTTTGCCTGACCTACAACCAACTGGAGTCTTCCTGGGCTTCCTCCAGGAAATATTTTTGTGTTCTCTTCGCGCCACTGAGTTTCCGGAAGGGTGAAGAATAGTGTATATTTGAGCGGGTAGAAGTCGGAAATTCGCTGGAGTTCGAACGTCATGTTCATGACAAACACATCAAGACATTCAACTTTTCTTCCCTTGAGCAAGCAGTTCTCTAAAAGATATGAATGGATTTGATCGATTGCTTCGACTTCGACTAGATTTTTTCGAGCTAATTCCAGTGCGCCGGGGACCGGTAAGTAGGGAACTGATTTAAGCGCCGACAGAATAGCGGCTGCGAACTCCCTCTTAAAATTCTTCAAAACACGCTCCAGATTTCCATCTGCTGTATTTTTAGAGCGTTTTATCGACGGACTCATTTCTTTGCTAAAGGGATCTAGCGGTTGAACGATTGGTCCAAAGTTGGGATTCGCCCCGTAAACTTGTTTGAATATTGAAAGTCTGTTCTCGGAGGTTAGGGCCTTCCAACTCTTTTTCTCAATACGGGATACTCCGGCTGCCCCACTTATATTGATCAATGCTTTGGGACCTGTGATGAGTGTCTTGGTAGCTATCGAGAGATTTCCTGCGTCCCGTGAATCGGAACTATCTGAAGTCGGAGCTAGAATAATCTTCCCGTAAATTTCCACTTCCTCGGCCACGATCGTTAGATTCATTCCGTTGGTTCGGATACTGTCACCCTCGTCCAGTCGAAACCTTGAAGCGTATATAAAGAGATCTCGATCCATTGAAACTAGCGAGTCCGATTCGCCAGCCTTTCCAGAAAATTTGTGATAAATTGCTAGGGGATCAGCTGCAGACAGATTGTTAATTTTCGTCGCCAGTAGTTTCGCATTCAGGGCATCTGAGTGAAACACGAGTTGATCTTTGTCGATCTGGCCTAAAACTAAATTCTTTGGATCGTGAGGGCCCGTAGAAAGTAAAATATTGACCTTCGATTCGGGGGAAACCTGAGGGGGAGTGCGTAAGACGATTTCTTGCAGGCTTTCTTTGGCTTTTGAAGTCTCCTTGAGCTGACCTTCATGCTCCTTTACTTTCTGCGTCGTCTCTTCAACTTTGCGAGTTGTCTCTGGCAGCTTTTTTAAGTTTTCTCCCGGCTCGAGTTGAACGTCGGGCCCGCATCCGACAAGATTGGAAAGTAGAACGAGAAATAGGGTGAACAACAAAAGGGGTTTTAATAACTTCATCGATCGGGCTCCTTAAATTTGAGATCAGTCTTTAGCAGATATTGCAAAAATGGGGAGATACCCTAAGTACCTGTAATTACAAGCTCAATCTGTCCGGAAGTCCGGATAGGATTCGACGTAGCCGGAAGCTTTTCGATGGAGTTTGTCGCAGAGGCTCTGTTAGAAAGTTCATAAGGATTAAGGGAGGGCATTCTTCACCATGAAAATTTTGGCGTTTGTTTGGGGGCTGGGCCTGACGGCTGTCTATGCCAGGGATCCACTAGTTATCCAAATTGGAAATGTGGAACGTTCTGAATCTGGAACAATGATTCATATTGAAGATCCAGCCAATCACTTCCTTGTTGAAACCTACTATAAGCTCCCCGAGCATTTGACTCCTTTGTTTGGGTTGAAGATTCATGAAGCGATTACAACAAACCGAGGCGTCTTTGAAGGGCGACGGGTAAATATTTTGCCCGCGGATCATGTGCATGAAGATGGATTTAAGAATCGGCTAGCATTCTTTGATTTTGATCCCGATGGATTTTTGGAACACTACGGTCTTTTTGTTGATCCACACATTTGGTTTAGAAAAGACAGATTTAAGATTGAGGCCGATACGCCAGAGATTCAAAAGTTTTTTCACAAAGTCCTCTTTGGACTCCAGACCCCCATTCCTCTTAAAACTTTGATTGTTGCCACTGAGTCGTTGAAATCTCCGCCAGGCCTCTTTAGTCCTCAGATCATCCGCGCCTCCTATAAAGTGCAGAACGTAGCCCCCGGCCATGATTCGAGTATCGTCGTGAATATTTTGAGATCCTATGATTTGAAAGGTCAACTCGTGGACCTGGTGCCCGCAGTGAATCATGTGGTTGGAGACAGCGACGGAAATATTCTGTCGTCCAGGAATCTGGCGCTTTTGAGAGCGCGAGTAGTTAATCCAACTGAGTCAGGATCACTTTTTCAAGTTGCGGTTCCCTGTCGAAATTTCATGCACCGATTGAGATTTCTGGAGGGCGGAATCATTCCCAGGTAATTGAGTGAGGGGTTCGATTTTTATTTCCTGCTTTTCGATATCGAATATTTCAGAGCATTCTACGCTTTCTATGCGACCTTTGATTTCCACAGAGCCCAAGGATTTTACTCGAATGTTCCCGGGGAGTTCCAATCCCTGCAGAACGCGCTCACTCGCTACAATTTTTGCACCGCGCTCCTTCGCTAGATTCTCTAAACGAGAGGCAATGTTCACGGCGTCCCCCACAACTGTGCCCTGCATTTGCTTTTCGTATCCCAATGTGCCTAAGACAACGCGACCGTAGTTGATGCCAATAGCCACTTCGATAGGCCTTCGAGAAACTTGTCGCATTTTGATTTCGCGTTGAATGGCCATCGCAGCTTGGACAGCATCGAGAGGCTTTTGAAAAAATGTCATAAATCCGTCGCCTGGAAATTTATCGATAAAGCCATGGTGCCGTGGAATGATCGGACAAAATTCTTTCAAGAATTCCGCCAGGAAGGCAAATGCCCCTCGAGGGGTGAGTTCTTCTGAGAGCTTTGTGAAGCCTCGGAGATCAGCAAAAAGAATGGCGAGATCCATTTCCACACTGTCCCCGAGTTTTACATCTGTAATTTTCTCACGATTCAGAAAGTGAAGGAGTTCCCAGGGAACAAATCGACTGTAGGCATTGGACGTTTGCATGATCGAGAGGTGTCTCTCCATTCGTGCAAAGAGTTCATTCTTCGAAAAGGGTTTTGAAAGGTAATCATTTCCACCCACCTGAATTCCCCGAACAATATCGTGCTCGGTTTTCTTAGCGGTTAGAAATATAATGGGGCATTCGACAGGAGAGAGCTTCCGACGAATAATCTCGCAAGCTTCATAGCCTGTCATCACGGGCATCATAACATCGAGCAAAATAATATCAGGCTTATAACCGCTCGCGATCAGAGCGACAGCTTCAATCCCGCTTTCGCAAACAGAAGTCTCGAAATCTCGTCCCTTCATGAGGGTCACCAAAACTTGGCAATTGATAGGATCGTCGTCGACGATCAAAACTTGCTGCGCTCGTTCGCTTACTCGAATACCGGACGCAGGAGCGGGCGGAGCTATTATCGAGGGCGACAGGGAAGGCTCGCTCTCTGGAGCCTTGGATTTCGCGGGCACCGAGTTCGTAGAAGCGCGAACTTTCATTTTGGCTGCATCGCCCATAGGCAAGGTAAACGAAAATCGAGAGCCTTCCGCAGGAGCTGACTCTACATAGATCTGCCCCCCGAGTTCGTGAACTAATTTTTTTGCAATGCTGAGGCCCAGTCCCGTTCCCGAGTGCTCACGACTCGCGGCCCCGTCGAGTTGTCGAAAGGCTTCGAAAATTTGTTCAAATTTGTCCGCAGGAATTCCACGTCCTGTGTCGGCCACGGTTATCTTGATGAAACCTTCCGATTCCTCCGCTGAAATTTTAATATGGCCGGCATCGGTAAACTTGATCGCATTGCCAATGAGGTTCATGAAAATTTTGGTAACGGCTTCTTGATCGGCTTTGACTGGAGCGATGTTTGCGGGAATATCCGACGTCACACTAAGTGATTTTTTTTGGGCAAGGGGCTTGAGGAGAATTAAAGTGGGTTCAAGAACGTCTTTGAGATCAAAGTCCTGAAGATCGAGCTGCATCTTTCCTTGAGTCAGCTTTGAGTAATCGAGAATTCCATCGACAAGGTCAGACATTCGTTTGCCTGATTTGGCAATGAGATCCAAATTCTGCATCAGCTCCGGAGACCTGAGAACTTCTGGTTGATCCAGCATTCCCTCGGCAAGGCCAATCATTCCGTGAAGTGGAGTGCGAAGTTCGTGAGACGTATTGGCAAAAAATTCGTCTTTAAGGCGCTCAGTTTCTTTAAGGGTATTAATGGAGCGCTCTTTCTCAAGTTCTTTCTCGAGTGCGATAGCGATTTGATGAGCAACGGCCGTCATGAGTTTGAGGTCGCTCTCGGTGAGTGCTTTGTGCTGTTGGCAATAGTCGACACAAAGAATTCCAAATTTTTCTTTGGATGTCTCGATGGGCACTGCCAAAAAGGAGCGCGATTGAACAAGCGTGAGCATTTTCTGACTGTCGGGCTCGAGGCTTGAAAGATGCTTTCGAACATCTTCGATAAACGCGGGCTTTCCAAATCGGTAGATATTTGAAAACTTTCGAGGATCTTGGCTAGGAATATCAATCTTGAGATAAAATTCCGTCAGTAGTCGCGAGAACTGCTCAGGGAGACCTGTGGAGGCAATGACTTTCAAGACACCCTCAGATTTATCAGCCGCAAACAATATCGAACGGTCATATTTGAGAACATCCACAATTAATTGCGACGCCCGATCATAAATTTCCTGAACCGTCGTTGAAGTAATAAGCGACTCAATGACCGCATTGATCAATGTCGCCTCTTGAAACTTTCGCTGCAGTGTCTCCTTCGCGGAGTGGAGCTCGGAGTATTGGCGCGATAGTTTGACAATCGAGTTTCCATTTTCATCGGCAACCGTTTTTATAGTCTTGGCCCACAGAAAAAGTGTGAGAAGGGCACTTGTTGGAATGGCGAGACATAAAACTTCCCACCAATGCATTTGGGGCGAGAAAGACTGAAGAATTATGGAAATCGCAATACTTGATCCTGAGAAAACTTCGAGCTCGAGAAGATGGCGACGGAGAAGGGATCTTTTTGGATAAGTCACAATCGATGTGAATTCGATATTTCGGCCTTCAGGATCGACTTTTGAAGCGACCAAGGTTACTTCAGATGCTGGGAGTCCCTGTTGAACGGGTGCGACCGTCCAGTATCCTCGGGTGCTTTCTGCAATATTCTCAAAGGTTCCGAAGAGAGCATCCCGCTCATGAAGAGTCAATCCTTCGATCCGAGGGCTTAGAGTAAACGTAATCGAATCCTGGGTTTCAGATTCAACTGTAATTTTAGTGACTCGATTGAACCACTCCACAAATTTTGGAACTGATCGGTAAAGAGTTTCCAGGGTGGCAACTTTTTTTAAGAAGAAGAATAATGCTCTTCCTAGGGCACCTTGAGAATGGGGGATTTTTCCAACTTGGAAACATAGATCACTTCTTCGAGTTAATTCCTTCAGTCGCTCGGTGAGTTTAAATTCAAATACAATTGAACACCAGCCCTCCTCATTCGATAGGTATTCGAGCGAGAGACCGGCGGCCTCAACTTCTGAACGGATATCAATCGTTGGATAATTCTCTCTGATGTAGGATAAATAGGTCTTTATCACTCGATTTGAGATGTGAGGCCTCATTAGCTCTGAATTGAGGTGCCTAGTCATGGCGACCCTTTTGATTCATACGCTTTATTTGTCGGGAGCGAATAAGGACTCTCTTAATTCCTTGATGGAATGTGCGATGAAGGAAGAGTTTGAATTTCAGAAGAAACCCACTCAGGAATCCTCGAAAATATAAGTGAGCAACCATGGGAGAAACAATCAGATTGAATCCAAGCCAAGTTGTATCCTTCCCATAAAGCACTCGGTACAAATCCATCGTTAACAGATTGCAGTCATTGGTCCCAAAGGCGCCAAATCGAACTCCTGTTTTTTTCCACCCAAATGCTCGATAGATGGGCCACATATTGTCGTTACAATTGGAAAGGAGATAGCGATATCCGGCTTGATAAATTGTTCGGCCCATATGCTGAACGAGAAGCGGGAGGATATCTCCACTTCTGTAGTCCGGATGAGTGCAGAGTCTTGAGACTTCTACGAAACCTTTTTCCCAAAGCCATTCTGGCACCTTAATTCCCAAATTTTGGTGTTCACATTTGTCTTTGTCCTTATCGACAAAGACAATTCGAACACTTCCCACAATTTTATCTTTGGCTTTGCAAATGAGTTGTCTTGAGAAGCTGTCGTAGTGATCGAGCATTTCGCTTGATTGCGTAATATTTCCAAATTTTCCCACCTGGTGATAGGCCATCAATCTTAGCTCTAAAAGCTGCGCCCATTCCGCAGGGCTAGAGGGTGACGTGATAATAAGGCCCTTGTAAGAATCCAGAGGAACTAAACCAGCTTCTGAAAGTGCTCGTAGGGGATACTGGCAAGTCGAGAAGAGATAATCACTGAATGCGGTTAGGAACTTGGAGCTGGGATCGAGCCAAACAACTCCCACTTCAAGTAATGAGAATTCAGCAGAAGCTTTGATGCTGACAATCTGAACATCTGTTGAGAAAGACCCTTCTCCTGGGATCAAGATTTTAAGAGAAAGTTTTAGGCCAGGAATAATATTAATATTATTTGATCCAATGCGGAGCTTTGCTCCTTTGGAGCTGATTTCATGAATCCGAAAAATAAGAGGCTCATGGAAGAAAATTGCTTCATGGCATGAGGCAATTGGCTGAAAAGTTTCATTACATAAGAATCTTTGAGCAGATCTACGATCGGATTCATGCTGAGGTGCTGGCGGTCTTAAGTAAGAAAATCCCACCCTAAAGAGCTCTGAGCGAGAATGAAACGATTCTGCAATATTTACGCAAATTGCGGGCAGCTCAACCGTTTGATAGCCACGAATCTCGATCGATAGATAAACTTCCGTTCCTCGGTTCGGAACTGATTCAGAAGATTTCGGAATTGCGAGTGTTAAACCTTCTGCAGAAATCTCTACAACTTCGCCTTTTGCTTTTTTCCTAATTCCTGAACTGACGTGCCAGCTAAGCGAAACGCTTAAGCCTTCGCCGACGTAAATAGGTCGACGCAGAGACCTTCTCTTCTCGGTCACCTGATCGAGGCGTGACTGTGTACGACTTTCCCCCACGCCTCATTATAATGGCTGGGGAAAATTGACTCAGCGTACCGGAGGTTGGGATATAGCGTTTGGAATTTCGGGTTCGGACTCCTCAGCCAAGAGCGCCGGAGTTTTGATGCTCCAAGCGAGGCCAACGAGTTTTAGCATTCGAATCCAGAGCCATGAAGCATCGATCTCAAACCAGCGTAGACCGTGTCTAGCCGAGTTTGGATACCTGTGATGATTGTTGTGCCAACCTTCACCCCAAGCCAGTAATCCGATGGGCCAGGAGTTCACAGAAAAATCTTTGGTGTCAAAATTACGATAGCCGAAGCGGTGACAAACCGAGTTTACACACCATGTGATGTGGAGCACCCAAACAATTCGAAAGGCTCCTGCCCAAAGAAGAAAGGGCCATCCGCCAATCGCAAAAAGCGCGATCAAAGAAGCTGCGAGGATGGGAATATAATATTTTTCCAAAATTTTCAAAAGTGGGTCGGCTCGCAAATCAGATGCAGATTCTTTCCACATTCCTGCTTTGCCAATATCGGGATGAGAGAGAAAAGCCCAAGCCATATGCCCATACCAAAATCCGTAAATTTGTGGATGCGGATCGTCCTTGCCATCTGAGCGCGCGTGATGCGCGCGGTGAAGGCGAGCCCATGTGAGCGGCCCAAGTTGCATGGCCAAAACTCCGAGTAAAACATGAATGGCCCGAACCCATCGGTAAGTTTCAAAGGAGCGGTGCGCCAAAAGTCTGTGATAGCCAACCGTGATGCCGAGCATCCCCGTCAGGACATACAATCCGAGGAAAGTAAAAAAGGCAGGCCAGGTAAAAAACCAAAAGGCAGCAACAGCGCCAATATGCACCAAAATGAGAAGGATCAAGATCGACCAACGAATCTTAAAAGCACTTAAGGGCGGTAGGTTGTAAGAGGCTCTTTCCACGGAACTTATGTTATTCTTGAAGTGGGGGAATTACCATGACGAAGTTCGAGATTGTGAAGGCAGAGTGGTTAAAAGCCTTCTCTGAGCTGAATGCGCAAACCTGGTTTCAGCGCCTGGCCAGTGGGGACGTGCAGCTGAAACATTATAAGGCCTACCTTCGTGAAACTTACTTTCATGCGGGCCGAAACCCTCAGATTCAAGCGATTTCCACGGGTACGATTCCCAATGAAAAAAGAAAACTGGTAAATAAGATATTTCAGCACGCGATGTCGGAAATTGGGCATGATCTTTTAGCATTGAATGATCTCAAGGCGCTTGGGCATGATATATCCAAGATTCCAAACGAGCGGCCTTTGCCCTCGACCATGTCGCTTGTGGCCTTTCCGCTTTACCTCATCCACTACGTCAATCCGGTGGGGTATCTGGGATACCTTTTTCATCTTGAAGTCATGCCGACAACTTCGGGAATGCAGTATGTAGAGATTCTGAAGAAAATGGGCGTCCCAGAAAGCGCCGTCACCTTCATTGAAGAGCATGCGAAGGTGGATGAATATCATATCCAAAATATTGCGCATTATCTTGAGGAGCTTGTGACAACAAAAGAGGAGCTAGATTTGGTCATCTATGCAGCGAAGGCGACCTGTCACCTTCACGGCCGAATGCTCATTGATGCATTCGAGCGCGTCGATGGCTTGCCTGATTTGTATACGTTCTAGAGGAGCGAATGTCGAATCATCCGTAGCATCTATGCCACCTTGATTTTCTTTAAGAGCGACTCTTTTTCTTAAGACTACCTTCACCACAAATTTCACAACGTTTCATAATCTTGTTTCTCACGAATCAAACTTCATCTCCATCGACTTCTTTTGGCTCCTCGGAGGCAATTTCACCGAAAAAAGGAGCATTGAAGGCCGCGGTTCTTATAGTCGAAAATGGTCGATTCGACTCCGATGGTCATCCACGCTTAAGCAATTTGAAATTGCACTTTAGGATTCAGGCGTTCGTAAAGCTTAAGAAGCTTGTCTGTTGAAAACTAGGTCAAATGAGAATCAATATCTAAACTGGTAGTCCACACCGAAAGTCAAATCCACGGCCTCGTATTTTCCGGCGAATGCTTTTGTAGCCATCGCGGGATTTAACTCAGCGGCACTGGTATTGGCAGACTTCGTTCCAGAACTTGCACCAAGACCTATGACATGTTTTCCGGTATCATACTGCGCGCCCGCGGCATATCCAACATAGGTATCTGCCGGAGAAAGAATCGGACTTGGATGTGAATCGCGTGATACGGCTGTATCAATTGCAATTCCAACTCCTGTACGAAGTTTGGATTTTCCACCCAGATGAAAAGTATATTCTGCGCCCATATGGAATGTATGACCGTCTCGATAATTAAGGGGTGTATTGGTTGCCGCAGCAGGAATTCCTGCGAGGACGGGTGCATCGTCCTTTAATACCGAGCTAATCGTATAATCGTAGGTAAATGCGGTCATGAAAGTATCAGGCACCCACTCATAGGAAAGTCCAAACTGAATCTGCTGCGGAATCGTGAGATTTTGTTTTGTATCAAAGTCAGTTCCTGTGGCGGCAAGTGCCGTATAGAGCTTGGTATTTCCCTCGAGAGTGAGTGGATTCTCTGTTCGATAAGTTAAACCAGCCGAGAGTCCGTTGATATCGTCAACGAATAAGCCCACTTTTAGACCTTTCGCATCCCAAGTACTGAGCGAGGAAGTGGCGTAAGTCGCGTCCAGATTCGTGAGAGCGGCGGTTCCAAAGGTTCCAACCCTTTTATCGAATTGTGTATATCCAATTTTCCATGCAGCTCCGAAAGAAACATGATCCATGAGCTTGAATGCGACCGCAGGGCTAATCTCTAGTCGCATCATCCTTATATAATAGTCTTTGTCTGTAAAAAGAGGCCCGTAATCGACGCCTTTGTATTTGCCTCCCTGAGCTGCTACAGGAAATGCAGCGAGCCCAAATGCAACCCGATCGTTAAGTGGGTAAACACCGCCCAAATAGAAGAAGGGACCCCATGAAATTTCCGATTTTCTTTGGGCATTATCTGCACCTATCGGACCCCCTTGATTGAAAATTAAATTCGTAGAGTTGGCGACGAAAGTGGGACTCTTAACTGAGGTCATATTCGCCGGATTATAGAAAACACCATAGGCATCTCCGCCAAGCGAAACATGATGACCTCCCAAATAGATATAACGACTTCCGTGGAGCAGAGTGAGATCCACTCCTCCCGCTTGAGCAGAACTAAAACTCAATAAGTTGGTGATTGCTAAGAGCCCCAAGAATTTTAACGAGCGTCGGATTTTCATTACCGCATTATGGCCAAGTCCTTGTGGGTTTGAAAATCGAAATCTATCGAGTTAAAACTAAAGTTTGCGTAACGGCGAAGGCTTGGTTGGCCTGCGGAAACTTCACGGACTGAAATACACCCTTGAAGCACTGAGATAATGCCTGAAGACTCCTTGCGTTGCCCTGAATTGAACCAAGATTAAGATTCTCCACAGTCCCAGCCTTTGCGACCTGAATAATAATTTGAGGTCGGCCTTGAAGGCTCGAATCTCGGATAAGAATATCGTCGTAACATTCTTTGAGTCTATAGTTTACACCTTCAATGATTGCACTTACTTGCTGAGCACTCAAATTGAGCGGAGCTTCATTCGTACCACTCCCACCCGTATCAAAATAAATTTTAGAAATTGAGTTTTGATTTGAACTGGAACTCGATATCTGGTTTTGAAATCCAGAATATTTTTGACCAGTCATGGAGGGTCGGGTCGGTCCGACTTTGAAATTCTTCAATGACTTTCTCAAGAGGGACTCCTCGCGGCTCATTGCTTCAGCCGGGCCCGTTCCAATGGGGCTTTGTGTTTGAAAGCTAACTACCTGTGCGGTCATTTTACTGACGTCGTCCTCCGAATACTTCCGCACTTCAGGATTTCGAAAACTAATGAGCATCAAAGAGAGAATCACCAAATGTCCAAGTACAACCATGCCCGGGCAAGAGAAGGTCTTGATCCAATCAATGAAATCCTTCGCCGTCGAGGGTGCGGCGCTCACGCAAAGACTCGAGCCATTCGGGAACTCAAATTCAAAAGATTGAGAGGAAGACTTTGGAGTTGAAAGGCTTATTCGCCCTTGATCAGAAGCCGCCCTTTGCTCGTAGGCATTCGCGCCGTTGAGTAAAACTCGCTTAATCGCTGCAGGAAACGAAAGAAAAAGAGATGTGTGAGAAACATCAATGGCTATGCTGGCGTCGGAATAATCCGTGACCATTGACCGAAAGGAAACTCCAGAATCGGACTGTAGTTTATCGGTAAAGCCAGTGAGGCGAAGGTGCCGGGCAAGGGGAACTCGGGTCGTAGATTCGCAGCCGTCTGGGCTGCGTAGTTGCAATCGATACGAGTGAAAAAGTTCCCTGAACATCGCTGGTTTCATACAGCAGTTTGAGTTTGCAAGATAGGGGCCAGGGGAAAATGGCTTGGAGAGCGGGTTTGAAACGGTGGAATGAGGCCAATAACCCTCAGTTTTTCGATTCAGTGTTGGTTTTTGGAATGGGTTTCGTGGGCTCCAGAATTGACCTTTCGAGTCTCATTAGGCTTTTAAGGGCAGCTTCTTCGACTCTTTGCTGCAGCTGGCTTCCAGAGACTTCCACCAAGCCCGGCCTCTTTATGTCTCCTTTAATCAGTGAATCTTCTAGTCGAATCACCGGTCGATCCTGCGCAATCAATAAACTAAAAATTAAGGATATCATGGGGACCTCAAGAATTCTCCGTATCGCTTGATCAATTGATCGCGGATATCGGCTTTTTTATTCAGAAACTCTGGGACTAAATCATCCGGGGCATCTTCAGGCAGCTCCGCCTCA
>Ga0163144_10006497_pt1 | contig 25773 bp, 27 predicted proteins | sample OliLak19BULKMAT1_FD_123175 | JGI IMG/M metagenome (GOLD analysis project Ga0163144, IMG submission 123175) | Freshwater microbial mat bacterial communities from Lake Vanda, McMurdo Dry Valleys, Antarctica - Oligotrophic Lake LV.19.BULKMAT1 | ecosystem: Environmental > Aquatic > Freshwater >... | reverse complement strand
TGGAGGTATATTTTTTTTCTTGTCTCCACTAGATGCCTTGTAGGCCTTGTAGGTGCCGGTCATAGAACCAATGTCGGTGTATACAATGTGGCTGCGGCCCAACTCGTGAGCTCTTTTAAAGATGTCGGTTTGAGTAGAGCCGGTTAATGGATTTTCAAAGTGAGTGTTTGTTGAAATGAAAGGCATTACAACTCCAAGATGACTAGTTCATCGGAAATAGTAGAAACAACAGAGGCCGTAGTAGAACCGGCCATAAGAGCCTTGTCCTGACGGACAATTTCCTTATAGCAATCAATCCACATAAGGGTATCCTCTTTAGCGTTATGAGCAGCGCGTTTCTTCACTCCTAAAAAGTCTACAATGTCACCTAAACGAGCAATCTTCTCCGGCCAGGCACCTATTTCCTTCTTGTGGTTGCAGATAGGTTGGGTGTCAAGTACCTGGTAGTGGACGCCAAGCTTTTTACGCTCATCTTCGTCAAAGCCTAATTGGCCTGCAAGGAAATTTAAATCAAAGGGTATGTTGTGCCCACAAGGGCGGAGGGTCGGCCAGCGACCGCCTGTATGGTGCTTTTTCCAAAAAGCAACAATGGCCTTCTTGGCCTCTGTGTACGGGAGTGTATTAGGGTCGGCTAAATGCTTATCAATGTTTATACCGTTAACGTCCAGCGCTTGCTGATCGACGTTTAGGCCTAATTGGAGAACACCGTCGTCGGGTTTAAGTTTGATGTCTAGTTCGTCGATCACATTGAAGTTGTCGTCAATGATGCAGAAATAGGCCGTCAAGATTGAATGCTTAGTAGCAACCAGACCTGAGGTCTCTAGGTCAAAGCAAAGTTTTTTCATAAAATCTCCTAACAAAGTGTATCGGAGACTAAGTATCGACGCCCATTTCTTCACGGAGGATTTCGAGAGCCTCTCCGTACTTGGTGTCGAATTCTTCTGTAGTCATTTGAAGACACTTGATGATTGTAGTATCTTCTACTCCGTCAGGGTGACGGGCCAAAAGCTTGGCTATAGAGTTTCCCATCTTTGGGTAAACTATGAAGTCCTCATCTGTTTCGATGAGGCGCTTATTTGTAACGCTCTTTGGTTCGCTCATCTTTTTCTCCTGAACGGGATTACCACCCCTATCATAGGCTCTAGCCTAGATAGCTCGGCGGTTTCAATTTCTAGCCTTTTTTCGGCTGCACTCATTGCAGCGTTAACACGAACTACCTCGAAAAGGATTCGCGACTTCTTGTCTTCTGTATGTAATATCTGGACCTTTATTTTGAAATACTCTTCCATAGAGACTGCAATGCCCGGCTTTTTGAGCCGTCTGATTGTTGCGGTTAAAAACATGTGCTGGGAGCTAAGGTTAGCGACCTCTGAGTCGGCCTTGTCCAAAGCATGTTCCATTACATCTAACCGTTCCATGGTTCGCGCAATGCTGACTTGTAGCATTTGCACGCGTTTGATGATGTCCATTAGGACAAATATCCAGTCTACAGGATGTGATCTAGCTGAATATTAAGAGATTTATAAAAGGGTGAAGGTCTGCTCTTGGTGTTAACGTATGAGTTAAGTACCTGCGTAGACTCGCTCATGAAGCCCTTTACTAGACTGTAAGAGTCGTCACCTGGCAATGAGCCATTGATGATGATTCGGTACAGACCGAATTGTGTGGGGCAGTGGAAGTGTCCAACTCGCAGCCATTCAATTGGTTTTCTAATCTGATTTGCTCGGGTAGTCATAAGGTTCTCAAGCGATTTGCGCTCTGGTCCTTTAGCATTATCTCCGTGCTCATACAAGGCGTTTTTTCCGTAGATTTCCACGACTGTCCATGGCCCAGAGGGAATTTGCCATTTAACGTTCTTTAAACCAGCTAGCTCACAGTAGTCGCGAAGAGCACAGTAGATTGTGAAAGTGAAATTTTCTTCGCCAGGATTGTTAAAAGTTCTGTCGTGCTCAGAGCGGTCATGGTTACCTGCAACAGCAGGTATGATAATTTCCAAACCCGTCTCAGCCAGAGGCCGAATAACGTACTGAAAAATACACCTAATTGCTTCATAAATTTGGCGGCTATTGCCAAACTCGCAGGACTTAGAAGACTCTAGTCCGTGCATAGTGTAGCTCTCAATGATGTCGCCCAGTAAGGCCAAGATAATGCGTTCTACGTTGTAGTGAGCGCTGTCGCGGGCAATTTCTTTAAGGGTGACGTCTGTCACTTCTTTAAGACGTTTTTTTGCAATCTCAAGGTTGAAGAAAGTCTTCTCTGTGCCGTCCTCGGTCAAACTCTTTACAAGCTTTCCGAAGTGAACATCTGAAAGAAGTAACTCTTTAGTCATGTTTGGTTTTTTTGAAGAAGTGCCTGGAAGCGGCTTAATTCTAAGAGGACTTTTTTTGAGACCCTTGTTAATTTCTGTAGCAGCCAACTTAATGGCCTCTAAGATGTCGTCTCGCTGGTTCCACTTCTCCAAGACGTCTTTGTAGTCCTTGGCTGTGTGGCTATTATTTTTGCGGGCTCTGTGGGATTCTTTTAGAAGCTTTATTTGGTGATCGCTGTCTTTAGCTTCAAAGAGGTTTTTATAGCGATGATGTACACCAATGAGAGCAGAAGAGCTTTGCTCAGACTTAAACTTGTTGTTAAACTTCTCGGTAATTTCTTCCCAAGAAAGATCGGTTTCTTTAAGTCCGATTAAATATGCTATTTCTTCATTTGTATACTTGCGATTTTCGCTCATTATGACTTCCCTTTTACGGCCCAATTACACTGGCTGCGGTAGTTTTCAAGAACTAAAGATTGGTTACTGATCTTCTCCGCCCATGGCGTCGTTCAAATCAGGAATATACTCGGATTTGCTCTCTTCTTTAGGCTTCATTTCGTAAATTTCAAGCAAACGCATACGTTCGCCATCCTCTGCAAGCTGAAGTGTTTCGCCGGCCTTTTTTCCTACAAGCTTTTGGATGTCGCTGTTTGGGAGAGAGGTGATTGGCAGCTGGACGCGCGCGTTAGTGACTTTGTCATTTTTGTCAATCTCTTCAAAGATAAGGAAAGAATTGCCTGTCACTTCTTCAGAAGTAATCAATAAACCTTGATCCAGTAAAAATTTCAATTGAGACACCATGATCTCCACATTGTTTTCGCGTGTAAATGTACCAATTTCTTCAGCAGTAGCCACAGCTTTGCGAACTAAAGTAGCCGTTAAGCCCTCTAAACGACGATGAAGGTTATTCACGTCCGCTGCATTGATGGTAGTTGACTCCTTGCCTGTAGCAACAGTTACGATCAAAACTTTAATAGACTCGCCTATAGAGTTTAAAGCTTCTCCTAGTTGGGTCAATGCTTGACCTTGCGCTGTTACTTCGACTTCCAAGTCCTTAAGACGTTCTGCTGAAGAACGGTGAGCTACTACGTTGTTATTATTTACACCCATTTTCTACTCCTTAAATTCTTCCGTCGACACCGTCGTCGTTACCGGAATCTACTGTTTCTATACCTGAACCTAATTTACCTGTACGCGCTAAAAGAGCTGCAATAGCCGAACCTTCTGTGTTGGCTTGCATTTGATTCTTAGAGTAAAGCATTTCTTTTTGATCTGAGTCTAAGAAAGGCTGAACTTTGCTTGATGTTCCACGCTTTTGACGTGGAACCGATTTATTTAATTCTGACAACTGCGTCGGAGTCAACTTCTTGATGTCGTCGCGAGTAATATTTTTTTCTCCCTCAGCGTTGACCGCTGGGGTTGGTATAACTTTACGAGAAGGAGCCTGGACCGGCACTGGTCTTTTTGCTGGTTGACCTTGAACTACCGGCTTTGGTGCAGTTTGCTGCGGGCGCTGCTGTTGCAAGGTTACTGATTTCAACCCCATTTGCTTGGGCGGCTGGACCGGAGTAATCTGCTGGTCTGCTTCGCGAGAAGCGTTCTTAGTCAGCTTGGCAGCTATGTCTTTTAGGGCCTGGACCTCTACGTCGTTGAATGGAGAATCGACTTGTACGTGTTGTATTTCTTGCTTCTCTTGGCGCATGCCGAGAAGGATTTCCATGCGCTCTAAAAAGAAATTCTTGGCCTCATCTTGAACCTTTTGGATAGCCCTCTTGTTGGCATGTACGCCGTCAAATAAATTATGTTTGATTAACATTTCATACAAGCGAGCTTGATCCAAGCGCATCTGGGCATCTGAAAGAATCTCAGCTTCGCCTTCGGTGAGGATCTCTGTTAGAACCTGGGAAAACTCCCCCGATTCTTCTTCAATGTACTCGCGGGCCTCGACTTCGGCAATTTGCTCTTTGATAAGCTCTTCTCCGTGCTCGTCTGCCTCTTCGGGCATGTCATTAAAAAAATCACTCATTTTTGCTCCTCTTTAGCGTATCTACGCTTCAGTCTTTCCAAAATATCTACGCTTTCCATGTAAAACAAATCTTGATCTTTTACAGGCAAAGCCATGATTTGCCCAAATCGAAGGTCTTTATGCTTTAAAATGACCTTGAGCAGTAGCCACAAGATTTTAAGGTTGGCCAGTTGGCGACCATTATAAAACTTTTTCATTAACCCTCACACCAAGCGCAGTCGGCTGTATCTTTCAGTTCTTTATCGATCATTGAGGAGACTCTGGTTGCAACGTCTCCTTTGAGGACTCCCTTTGAACGACAGTAGTACAGTGTTTTTAGTCCTACTTTCCAAGCCTCCATGTGAACTTTGTGAAAGTATTCTTCTGGCACGTCCGCAGGGAAGGCTAGATTTAAACTTTGAGCCTGGTCTATGTACGCCTGGCGCATGCCGGCTTGTCTGACAACTTCCAGTTGAGAGATCTCTCGGAAAGTTAAAAAGACTTCTTTGTGCTCTGCATTCATAAAGTCTAAGTGCTGGACTGATCCTTCGCTGTTGGCAATTGAGCGCCAAGTGCCTTCATCATTCTTGTTGTAGGTTTCTAATACCTTTTCTAGCTGTTGATTCTTGATTACAAACGAGCCTTGGGCTCCGTTGTACATGTAGTAGTTTGCGGCCAGGGGCTCAATGCCGTCTGAAGCATTTGCTCTCTTGGCGTTAGACACCGTTGGAGCAATAGCCATTCTGTGTGTGTGGCGCAGGCCTGTGCCTTTGCACCATTCAGGTTCGCCAAAACGTTCTGCAAGATTCTTTGAAGCTTTCTCGCTTTCGTCTCGAATCTTTTTGAAAATCGAGTTTGTGTAACTAGTGCTCATCATAGATGCAAAAGGTAAATTCTTTTCTTGAAGAAAAGTGTGCCAACCTAGGACTCCAATGCCAATCGCTCTACCTTTAACAGCGCTTCGACGACTATTTTCGAATCCAGGATAGTTTTCTGAGCGAACAATAAACTCTTCAATAACCCCTTCTAAAAAATACGTCATTAACTCCACCATTGTCAGACCAGAGGAAAACGTGTAGTCCTTCCATTCATCGTACTTGGCTAAGTTCAAAGAGCTCAAGCAGCAAACAAAAGAATGATCTTTGTCCGTATAGAGGGTAATTTCGGTATTTCCTGTCATTATGCCATTGGCTAGGGCAAATTTTCCAGTTGTCTCTACTCTGGGACAATAAACGCTGTGTTTGCCTGGAAGTTCTGTTATTTTATCAATCCGCCTCCAAGTACTCATCTTGCCCTGGACAGGCTCTCTGACAGTATCTTGAAGTCTTTGGCAATTCATCTCTTTCATAAGCTTATAAGAATCAGTCATGCTAACTATAATTCTATACCGATCTCCAACTGCCTTTACTGTAGAAGTTACTGCCATAGAGGCCAGCAATTCCTGCAAACCAAAAAGAAAATCTGAGCTAACAGATACTAGCTGAAGGCCTGTTTCTATGCAACATCCATCGGCATCCATTAAGCCTGCAACAAATTGAATTTTTGAATCTCTGTTCCATGAGACCCATTCATTGGGAAAACTATATTTATATGAAGAGGCAAAAGGCAAAATTGACTTACGAGCCGTTAACCCTTTCATTGCCTTTCTTGCGCAGATCCCATAGTGCAGGGCATGAGTATGTACTTTTTCTTCCCCAAAACTAGGCAAAGTAATGCAATCTGATCGAAGATCAGTATCAACCTGAATTTCAGACAACGACGATATTAGACGCTCTTCGCAAGAGTATTTTGTATTGTATAAGTGTAAAAGTGGTTTACCTCTGTAGGATGTTCCATCTCCTACTAAAAACCCTAAAACGTACGCACCCTTCAAGGTGCTAGAACCGTGAGTCTCTTTTTCGTGGTATTCTAAATAGTCCCCAACTGAAAGCTGTGAAGTTGTGAGCTCTGTCAGTTTTTCTCTTTTAATTTCATTGTAATTTTTTGAAACAAACCAGCGGTGCTTGGGATTTGCTTTAAGCACCAATCCTCCAGCAAGTTCAATCTCTAGAAGTGTGTCTTGACCCCAGTAATTAAAGGATGAATTTTTTACCCAATTGACACCATCAAAAATTTTCACTTCTTCGTTAATTTGATCAATCCTCCTAGGGCCTGTACTTGTAGCTACAAGCGTGTCTCCTGCCAGACAACAGATGTTGGTCATTGAGGTTTCAAGTTTGTTGATCTTATACGCCATAGGACTGCGAGCATTGGTTGTGTCAATAAATTGAATATAAGGCTGGCCGCTCTTAAAGCGCATGTTGTAAATTTGCTCTAAAATTTCTCGATCTTCTTTATTGCCGTCAATGCACGACTGCATGAACTCGTTTGTAATTTGAACACAGTGGTTTACATTCAAGGATTGGCGGTTAACGTCGCCTTCCGGGATTCTTACTTTTAAAAAATCAATTAGGTCTTTGTGTCTTACGTTAATGTTAATCGAACATGAGCCTCGACGGACCCCTGCTTGAGAAGTAGCGATGATTGCTGAGTCATAGGTTTTGATCCAAGGAATAACTCCGTTGGAATGGCCTCCCGAAGAAACTGGAGCAAATTTAGGTCTAAGCCGATTCATGCCTACCCCTACGCCTCCGCCTTTTTGTGTGAGCATTTCCATCTCTACACGCTTTTGCCCAATGTCCCATAGAGAATCATCTACGTCTATGCCGAAGCACGAGATAGGAAAAGCTCTGTCTGTCCCCATGTTGGCAAGAACAGGAGTAGCTGGACTAAGCCAGCCCTTTTCTAAGGCTTCGTAGAAATTTTGGCCTAAGTAATAGCTTAAAGGAATGTCGTCGCTTTCTAGCTTGCCATCAATGCCCATTTCAGACAAACGAAAAGCAGCGGCTTGGGCTACACGTTCAAAAGCTGCAAATACTGTCTCGCCTGGAAGAATTTGTTCTTTGAAAGTGGCTGCCCCAACCATATTTACCCACTGAGGAGCAAAAGGTTTTTGATTGCTTCCGTTTGGAGGCCGAGTTTTGAATGTGTGTCCTTCAGGTTTTTTTACAGTCATAATAACCTCTTAAAAATTTTTCCAATATAGGTCAAGAATTCCTCGTAGTTCATCTCACGTTTCATGTAATTACAGCGCGTGCAACAAGGGAGGCAATTTTCTTTAATATAGCCTATTGAGTTGTTTTTTCTATCAATACCGTTGGTTAAGATAATGGCTCCAGTTGTCTTCTGCCAACCTTTTCTTGGTATGCTTGGTTCTGATCCGCAGTAGTGGCAATTTTGAAAGATCAAGTCCTGAACATCAGAGACTTTAATAGAACATTTTAGCTTTTTTTCTTTCATAGTTCGTCGTGCGTTGCTCAGTATAATGGTAGAGATCACATGCTGCGGATTCTTGCTATCTCTGGCTCTGATAGATTCCTTGCGAAAACACCCGCAACTGTTTGTGTTACGATTAAGATTATTTTGTCTGGAGATAAATTCTTTACCACAGTCACACTTGCACTTGAACAACATTCTCCCCGAGATATTTTCGCGACCTTCGAAGGATGTAACTACAAAGCGACCCTTCCTAAAGCCTATGAATGTTTGGGGGTCTCTTACTACTCCCATATTTTACTCCAGTCCTTGGTGCCCTTGCTATAGTCTGTCGATCTCTGAGCGAAGAAATCAGTATGTTCCAAAGCGTTGATTAAGTCGTCAAACCAACTCATCTCACTGATCACTTTTTTATCTACGTTTCGCCAGTTAATTTTCAACCCTAAATCACCAAGCTTGGTGTTTGCTCGGTGGCGAATGAACTGCTTCATCTTAGCAGCGGTGAGGTCTGTTTCAAGACCGTTTTGAAGCCTGACCTTAATTGGACCAGCTTCAAAGGCTTTGTCAATAAAAGCATCTTCTAAGTCAACACTGTCGCGAGCTGCTTGGTACAAACTCTTTTTGAAGTCTTCATCCTTAACCCACAGGTCTTGATTTTCTGCCATCAAGTTTCTAAATAAATGGCACCCTGCCTGAGAGTGAAGGCTTTCGTCTCGAACAGACCAGCGCACAATGTTTCCTGTGCCTTTGAGTAGGTTGCGAGTAGAAAAGCTCATAAGGATAGCAAAGGAAGAAAATAATTGAACGCCTTCACCAAAAGCAGAAAAAATTGCTAAAGACCTAGCTCTCTCTTCTAGGGTTTTGCCAGGAACGCTTACTAGGGCGTCTATCTTGGCTTTAGTAGCTGGATCATCTAGAAAGGCTTTGTAGTCTTGTAGACCAAGAGAGTCGTTCAAATAGGAGTAGCCCCATGCATGAATATTCTCAAAAGCCCCAAATGTGATCGCCATTGAAGCTATTTCTGGCTTAGGAAACCACTTAGCCACATTACGCGACCAATACTCTGCTACAGAGACTTCCATTTGAGTAAACCCCTTTAGGATGTTTCCTACTAAATTTTTCTCTGCGTCTGTAAGCTTTGTCTGCCAATCCTCTACGTCTTGGGCCATTTTGACCTCTGTAGGCACCCAGTGAACACTGTTCTGTTGGATCATATATTCGTGGAATTCAGGATGTTCAAAGGGCTTATAGTATGCCCTTTGTTTTTGTAAGCTCATTGTTGTCCTTTTCAAAAAATCGTTTAAAGCCTGCATATCCAAGCAAGAGCGCATCTGCCTCATCATTGTCCTTAACTTTTAGGTTAAGTCCAAAGAGTTCCTTTACGCGTCGAAGGGCTTGGTGCTTTTTGGTCACTTTCCCCATTACTTTACCGTCAGCGTCTTTGGCGATTTTTACGCCATGAGCCTTTTTATACAACTTTACGTACTTGTTTCTTTTTGATTCTGCTATTGTCATGCCCATGCCGGCCACAGAGCGCCACTCGCCAGTCATGAAGTAGTGAACGTTCTTGAGAGAGCCTTCTTTCATTTTAGAAACACAGTGCTCAGCAAACCTGAGATGCACCCATTCTAAAATTTTTTGATCAAAGTTGTTCTTAGAACCGGAAGTTGTTTCTTCTGTAATTAGATAGGCGTGGGGACGACCCTTCATCACTTCAAGTAGGCTTGCCATTACAGCGTCGGCCCACTTCAAGTAGCTTTCAGGGTACGGTGGTCCTTTAATTTCAGAGATAGGTATAACTTGCCCGGATTCAAGAAGAGCCAGCTTGTTATCTTTGATTTCAAAGTAGGCCCAGCCCGCTTTAGTCGACAAGTCGAACGAAAGGAGACGCACAGCCTACTCTTCGTCTGCTTCGGTTTCGACGTCTACATTGCCGCCTTTTTCGCCGATCAAATCAATAATGTAACTGCTTTTAGCTTTGATAGCTTTAGTGGCGTCATTGTAGGGTCCTTCCATAATGGAAACCTGCGCCTTAGCACGTCCTAGATCGCCCTCTTCAAGGTCTTGCGTCTTGGCCTTGTTTACTTTTTCTTGCTCTTTAGCGTAAACTACAAGGCGAGCTTCTAGTTCTTTTACTGAGAGGCCTTGAACTGCCTCTACGAAATCGGGGTAATTCTTTTCAACTTTTGTCTTGTTATCTTGTTTAGCCATTTTATTCTCCTTAAGTGTTGATTATGATTTTTATCGCTAGACGATTCTGGAAAACGCACCATCTCGCTCAACTGTAACAGTGTGTTCAGACATCTGTTTGATGATTGGGTCGTGTTCTACTATCAAAATTTTCTTGTTTGTTGTGCTGCTTTTAAGCATTTCCATGAACTCCGTCTTGCAGATCGAGTCTTGTCCGTTGCAAGGCTCGTCCAAGATGTAGTAGTTAGCACCAACAGCGCTTCTCTCTTCGATCAAATCGATGACAGCCAGGTCGATTGCGTTGTCTGCTCCAGACCGCTCGCCTCCACAAAGAGACTTTAATGGTACTGCTTCTTCGCCGTCCATGCCGATCATAGGTACAATCTCGTCTTTGATCTTTCCTTTGACTTCCTTGAAGGGCTCAAAGGTGATTGTTGCTGTAGCCATGTTTGGTATTTTGTTGACTGTCTCAGTGGCCATCTGACCAATCTGAATCAGAGCATCCTCAAACTTAGTCATGGTAAACGCCTTAATCAAACGCTTAGCGTCCTCGTAAAGAGCTAGTTCATTCTTTGCGTCTTCAAGATCTTTCTTTGCATCTTTGAGCCTTGTGCTCCATAATTCAACGGCCTTGTTTTTGCTCTCTAAATCGTCTTTGTGGCGCTGGAGCTTCATGTTGTAATCGTTGACTGCTTTTTCTATGGCTGCTGCCTTGGCTTGTTTGTCTTCTAGCCTGGTTTGCCATTCTGCTCGCTTAACAGCAAGATCATCTTCTACTAGCTTTCTCTTTGCGAGGTAGGCGCCCATCTGTTGCGTGTACCCATCCATCTGGACCTTAATTTGACTATTAAAATCCGTCTGAAACAGGTGAAGTTTTTCTCTAACCGTTTTAAGGCTTGTCCGCAAAGTTACTGCTGCATCCTCGTCTGTGATTTTGTTCAGGATTAAATTGGCCTTTAAAATTTTTTCTTCTAGACCCGGCAGCTCTGCACGCAGGGCATCCAGTTCAGGACCAATGATTTGTAAGTTTGCGCTGATTTCCGGGACACGAATACCGGCCTTATCTATGCTATCTAGCTTCAGCTTTAGCATTTTGGCGTGGGGACTCAGACCTGCTTCTGCCCAATACTGCGAGCAAGTAGAGCACTTGCTGTCTTTATGGGCCGCAATTTCTCGCTCGACATCTGCTCTCTCTTTTAAAAGTTTTAAAAGGGTTTCGTGCTCGCCTTTTAAAGCTGCATCCTTCTTTTCCAAGTCCGCCGACCTGCGCTTTTTATCTGCAAACTGAGCTGTCAGTGTACTGATCGATGACCGGAAGCGGGTTACTTTTTCTGTTTTTTCTAAATCTACCTTATTGATTTCTGCTTCAAAGCTTTTGATTAGTGCCCTTGACTCGGCCATTTCTGGGGTCTCTTCTTGCTGGACAGGTTGAACAGGCTTCCTCTTATCAAGAATAGCCATCAAAGTGGGTCGTTTTTTATCAATTTCTAAAATTTCATACTTGGATTGGATTATGTCTGTGTTTAATAAGGAAATTTCGTCTGTTGATGGTTCGGTAGGCAGCTCGTGCATACTTGACGCTTCAAACGCGGTCCAGGCTGAATCGTACTCTGCCTTAGAAAGTTCTACAGAAGCTTCCTTTTTAGGTAGGGTTAGCTTGGCCGCCGCAGCATCCTTTTCGGCTTTCTCCATCTTCTCTAACCAGTCTCCTAAATTCAACGTCTTGAGCATAAACTCATACGCTTCCTTGGGAGTCAGGCTGAGAAAAAAGCCGCCTTCGTTTTGTTCTTTATGTGTGATCTTTTTAAATAGTTCTCTAGGCAATCCAAGAATCTCGTCAATTTTTTCTTCTGCTAGTTCGGAGTTTCCTGTAATTGAGAACGCTTCGTTTGTGCGTGGATCAATGCCGGTAACTCTGAGGTCTCCCTTGGATCGGTAGATTGTAACAGGAGCACCATCCCACAGGCCCTTAGTCTCAACGTAAATTAAATCTTTGGTCAGGCGACTCTGAAGTATGGTTGCTGGAATGTCGTTGATGCCAAGATTGTAATCGAGAGTACGAAGAAAGGTGGTTTTGGAAGAAGCTGAAGAGCCGCCAGTATTGAGGTTGTGGCCATCTACTTGAGTAATTTTCGGCAGGTCGCTTAAAGAGAAATTCTGCTCTTCTACGAATCTGCCGAAGTTTTTAAATCTGATTGTTTCTACTACGTACAAGGGGTTCTCCTTCTAGGGGTTCTTGTAAAACTCTCCGTGGATTTCACAAGCCTTCGCCTCATAAGCCTGGCTGGCTAATACAGGATTATCGAAGTAGCCCAGAAACTTGGCTTTGCCTTTAATGTTGATCTTAGCTTGCCATTTGTTATCACGTTTATGAAAAGAAACTCCTTTATAGCCGCTTGAGTTTCTACGGCTTTTGCCTCGATTATGCTGATTCTGGGCATTTGAGGCTTCTCTTAGGTTTGCACGGCGATTGTCTAACGTATTGCCGTCAACATGGTCAACAAACTTGGAGGTTGTTAGAAGCAGTCGGTGCAGGTAAATTTTCTTTGGTTTGCCAGCTGATTTGTCTGTTCTAACTGCGTAAATAGTTCCGCGCTCGTTAACACGATTTGCGTACCACTTCCATTGGTTTAAAAAACTAAAGTCTGCATCATCAACTAATGTTTCAAAACCTTGTGTAAGTAAAATTCTTTTCATGACTGATTTTTCTTGTATTTGTCGTCTATAACTTCGGGTATAAGCGTTACGGCCTTCGTTTGGAAGCCATTATCGACGGTAATTTTGCTGACTGAAGAGGTACGACCAAGCTGCCTTTTGAAGGTCTCGTTTCCGCACTTAGGGCACTTCTCTTTAGACTTTAAATGGCCGACCTGTTTAGGATCGACCATTCGGTTCTCAAGATGGCCACATTCACATTTGTAGCCAATAAGGGGCATATTAGTAGCCTCGGATAATTTTCTTGTTGTCAAGCGAGTTTCGCAATTCTTTCTTGTAATCTTGAACCGCTTTACGCACCTGAGCAAGCGTTAAGCTTAGATCAGTGACATGTAGTTCTGGTGAAGAGTAAGAAGAATCATCTTTAGACTTAAAGACTCCGCCTTTGGCTAAGAAGTCAGTAAGTGTCATAACGCCTTTATTTGTAGGCAAAACGACTTCGACGCTCACAGGGTAAGTGATGATCGGGCAGTCACTGAATGACAATCTGATCTCCATACCAAGGGAGTAAAAGCTTTGATCATGAGTGCCAGACAAAGTTTTGTCGCAACGAACAGTTACAACTTCGTCAGCATAACCTAAAGATACAGCTTTAGCTCCGGTCATCCATAGTTCGTTCTCATACTGAGCACGGTAAGATTTAAGGGTTTGCTTGCCGTTGGTACGTTTAACGGTCATGCTGTCCATAGCTAAGATGCGATCCATCCATAAAGCATAACGAGAGTCTAGCTGAGAGAAACCATCGCCAAATTCACCTTGAAAACCGCCACGAGCTTTGTGGCTCATTAATACGCCGTTTCCTAAAATATAGCGCCGTCCTAAGTTCTGAACTGTTTGAAAGCCCATAGAAGCTGCGAACAATGTAATAGTGTCGACTGGACGATTAATGCTTTTCAACCCTTCAAACAACTCCAGTCCGTCTTGAATACTGCCTCCCGGCGTGTTCAAAAATAAACGGATTGGGTAGCCGCTCTTATTAGCTGCATCCAATTCACGTGCCCTGACTAGCACTTTAGAAACTGACTCGCCGTCAATTTCCGCGTCTAGGATAAGCGTATTATCCTTTGACAAAACGATTTCTCGTACTCCACTAGACTTAACTACTGTCGCCGGCTGTGATGTAGCCTGGGCGCTCCAGGAAAAGGTCGGTGCTAGCACCGCCAACAAAATTGCAAATACCCAGTTCTTCATTTTACCTCCATTGGTAATGTTTATAATACGTTTAAGCATATATCATTTCTTTTCTGTAGAAGCCTTTGCGGCTCTTTTCTCAGCGGCGATCTGTTTGAAAGGTCTTAGGTTCTTAACCTCTTTAGCCGCCGCTACTGGGTCACCAACGTTCACAGTGCCGCCGTTGTTTACAACAACTGTACTGCCTGGACCTGCTGCTGGAGTACTTGGGTTTTGCGGCATGAGTTTACCTAGCTGCTCTATTGCTTTAAAATACTTGTCTAGATCCTTCTGAGTTACGCCTTGGGCTGCATCCAGGTCTCCTGCAAGAAATCGGTTAATGTTTCCGCCAAGCTTTTTATGAATATAGGCAATATAATCCGAAAGAAAAGAAGCAGACTCTAGCTGGCTTTGCTGGAGTCTTTGTTGAATCTTAGAATGTACATTAGTTAAATGGCTGATTTTTTTGTTAAACCAATCGTATTTTTTGGCTATAAATAGGACCTTCTCTACCTGAGAGTTTTGGAGAATGGCGATCTCGCCGTAGGACTTTCCACTCATGTATAAGTTGAACCATGAGTAAACATCGCTGTCGCTTACACGGGAAATGCCCGGCAGGCCGGCTTCAACAAAGGTAGTCAGAGCTGTCTGCTCTACTTCATTCATATCTGTTTGTGCTACTGCTGGCAGATTACTCATCCTACATACCTTACTTTCGTGGGGTCTAATCCCAGATAAGCACAGATCCAAGCGTGATACTCACGGCTTGGCATCTTCGCCTTCTTGGTAAACTGCGCCACCATCCGTCTTGTTTATAACCTTGACCTCAAGGTCTTTCCATAGAAGGGTTGTAACCCAGTTTTTTAGTGCGTCTCCGCGCTTCTTGGTTTCGCTTGTATTTTTTGAGTACTTACCTTTCCCTTTACGGGTAAGGTAGAAATACACAAAACCTGGCTTGCCGTCTAGGCCTAAATCATATTTAATTTCAGCAGACTTCACGTTAGAAAAGGCAATCATAATGAAGTGCTGAAGATTCTTGGCATGCCAGTCACTCAGCTTTTTGCTGAAGATAACTAGCTTCTTCATTTCTTCAATTTGTGCCTGCTGCATTAGTTCTCCATTACGTACTCTACAAGCTTCTTTCGGTTTACACCAATAGAGGGCTTGAAGTCTTTGTCCAAAAATTCTTCTATCGTAGAGGCACCAGTGCTTTCGCGCTTTGATCTTTGTTTGGAGTCGGTAAAGGTGGTTTTGATAGCTGCTCGACCAACGTACTGCTTTTTTGCCTTGGTAATCCAAGAAGAAGGGCCAACAAACTCAATCAGATATTTAGAGCCCTCTTTCAAAATAGGCTCTGCGTCGTCTTCTTTTAAGACAATTTTACGCATGGGAGTAACGACTGAGGCCGTCGAGATGAACTCTGCTTTGTCGACGTCTACTAGGCCGTTGGTTGCGCTCATTAGCCAAATGCCCTTTTCTTGGTCCGCATCTACAGCCGTCTCCCACTTAGGAGTACCAATGTACATAGCTTTGTCAAACATCTGAAACTTATGGATATGGCCGCTAATTATGTTTTTTTGAGAAACTTTTGATAAGTCGAAGCCTCCCGGAGCATACATACCATTGTCATAGGTTGAACCTTGAAAGGTGGCGTGACACTCGAGAGTGCCTGTAGCTCCTCGTTCGTAAAGCTCATTAGCCCACTGATAGAATTTTTCTTCGTTCGAGGTGTAGGGCAGAAATCCTATGCCGTCAATGATTTTGGGTTTAGTTATAACTTGAAGGCGCTGATTGCCGTCGAACATAAGCTTGAGGGCTTGTACGGCGGACATCTTGCCTTCCATTTCTTTGGGGCCTGGTTGGTCGTGGTTGCCTTCAAGAATGATAACGCTAACAGAGTTGTCTGCAATGAACTTTGTTAGAATTTCGTGCCATACCATTAAGACCTCTATTCGTAGCCAGGCGTGTGTGTGGAACAAGTCCCCCATCAAAACAACATGATCGACTTTCTGAATAAGAGCAGTTTTTAAAATGAAGTCAAAAAGAGAGCGCATCTCAGACAGGTTTGAGACTGTAGCGTGAGGGTCGCCGACCTTGAGAAGTTTAAGGCTTTTTTGTTTTTGCACTTTGTTTTTCCTCTTCTGTGTGCTCAACTAAAATTACGTCTTTGAGTTCCACGAGGATAACATCCAGTCCGTTCATCTTGAGGGCATTCTTGTAGTTAGGATTGGTCTCCAAAGTATGCTGCTTAATATAGATGTTGTCGTTGGCTGTTACCGAGTCGCCTGTAGCGAGCTTGGAAGTGATTAGAACCTTTAAAGGTATTAGGTTGACCTTCTGGTCAACGGAGGCAAATCCTTTGTTGACTGTCGTTGTAACGCCCTGAGTTTTGTAGGGCTCTGCGACGATCAAGTTGTTTGGACTGTTAAAAATTTTCATAGAGGTATTCCTTTTAATCTAAGGATCTTCTTAGACAAAGTATCAAGTTTGCCGGCTGCTTTGATCATGTGGTATACGCTATCGGCGTGAACATAAGCTTCTTCAGGAGTTTTTTGTGCGTCAGGTGTTACAGAGTACACGTTGTGACCCTCTTCATCCTTCTTGCTGTCTGCGGACACTGTGCTTGAAGCGGTCATGAGAAGCCTCAACTGGTCTGCCGTAACTTTTTCTTTAATGCCTTTTTTGCCGTCTCTTTCGTCCTGGGCAAAGCTCTCGTTTACAGCTATTGCAAGCTTTTCGAGGTCATCAATGCCTTTGCGCGAGCGTATGATGTTGGCTTTGTAAAGGATGCGTTTGTCTGAAGGAAAGAAATGAAGTACTGTCTCGGAGTAAAGGTCAACCATGTTGCCCTTCATACGGCCAATACAGACGCTTTTGAATACTTTAGTATAGGCTCCACAGTACTTGTCGATGCCGGAAGCCAGCCCGTCTGCGCAAGCCATAATCATATCCATGAGAGTAACGTGGCTCTTGGGGGTGTTTCGGTAGAATTTCTTTGCCTCGTTGATGGCTAAAGGCATGTTGTCCTCAATTAAAACTCGGCGAGCGCTCTCAATTGCACTGAAGTATTTATCTGATTGGATCGGAAACTTACCCAGCCAGTTCTCTTTGATGAATTGTATGAATTGAAAGTTGATGTCAAACGATTGAAGACGAACTACGTCTGCGCTCTTAATTGCAGGGGTAATGCGTTTTGAAAATGTAGTAGATTTCTCGCGAAAGTAGGGGCGAGCAGTTAGGATGTTTTTGTTTTCCACGACAATCATAAGCATAAATTTCTTGTAGATTTCTCGAGCTTGAGCAAACTTTAAAATAGATTTTTTGAATTTACGCTCAAGGTCCATAAGACGCTCAACTTGCTGGCCTTGATCCAAGGGGCTTTTGTTACGCTTGATAGCGGCTGCAACCTCGTTGGCTAAATTGTAGAATGAAGAGTCAAATTTATTCACTTAAGCTCCGTAATAGGCTGCTTGGTATCAGTTGCCATCTCCAAACGTTTTTCTAGTTGGTTCGTCATAAGCTCTTGGTTAGTAACCCTATAAAGCCAAATTCGAGCCTGGTCCTTAGGAACGGACTTCTCAGTAAAGTATCGACTCTTCTCATATAGACGAGTAGAGCGACCTATAGGTCCTTGACAAAAAGAAATTTCTGAACTAACTCCTTGCAGGTCGAAAGTGTTATGCGTTGGATAAAAGTTAGTGCCGGTGCTCACGCAGCGAGTGCCTATAAAAATGCCAACCTCACTTGAATTGAAACGGTGGATTTCTTCTTTCATTTTGGTATTAACCAGGCCTAGACAATCTAAGTCTACTTTTTTTGTGGTGTTTCCGTGGACATAGGTGACTGGTACGTTGATTCTGTTAAGTAGCTTGGCTATTTGCTCAATCTCTTCTACTAAGATCAAACTCTGCTGCTTTTTTGCCTTCCAAAGCAATTCAGCAGTTTTTGCTGCATGATCTAGGATTTCGTCGTTGTATAAATAGTGCTTGCGCTTCATTTTGGCTGCATCACTAGACCAGAAGTCTGAGTTGGATCTGACAGGCTTAACCATAAACTCTAACTTCGAAAGGAAGCCTTCATCTATGCCCTCGCTGATTGACTTAGAATAGACCTGCCTGCCATTGATGCTGTTGAGCAGGGGTAGCGAGCCATCGTTTCTAGTCTGAGTTGCAGAAAGAAAGAATCTCCAAGGAACGTTGGCAAATAAATTATGCATTACTTTTTCATTAGTTTCAGCTGGATTGGTATGACAATTGTGTGCAATTATACCATCGTTTTCTCCAACCAAAAAGTTATGATTATCTTCCACTTTCATGTCAAATAAAGAGCTGCCTAAATGGGTTTTGTTGCTTTGAATAGTCGCTGTTGAGGTAACAAGAAAAGCCATATTTTCAGAATATTTTCCAACAAAAGGCAGCGCTTTTGTGTTTGGAATTCTGTCTGGAAACTTGTAACTCATACATGGATGAATATATTTATAGATTTTTTCAGCTAAATTTTGATAACCTTCAACGCTAATAGTGATTTGAAAGTAAGTTTTTCTTTTGCGTACAAACTCAGTTATTTTGCAAGCAATTCCCATGCTCAAAAGCTTGTTTACTAGTTTTTTATTTGTGGCTAAATCAAAGGATTCAGTATGAAGCGTAGCTCCTGATACCTTTTTAGTCTTTCCAATTCTAGTCGCACCATCATCCATAAACCAAACTGCAAGAGCCAAATCGTCAATTTGTTCAATTATTGAAGAATGCAAGGTTTTCTTTTTACCAAAATCAAATAAAAGCTTGTCATCCCAAAAAGTTCTAGTAACAAATCTATAAGCCTTTTTTTTAGAAAATCCATTTTTTTCAATATATTCTTCTTTTATAGAAGAATCAAAAATTTGTCTTTTCCAATTAAGATAATCTCGTTGCTTTTCGCCATGTATAACCCCTAGTCTAAAATAATTTTTTGTTTTACTTATATGACCATCACCTAAGTATGAACCTATAAGAACAGATCTTTGTTGTAAGGTTGGGATAAACCCACCTCTTGAATGTAAACTTGCGCCTGAATGGCCTAACAAAGCATCTCCTATTTGAATGCTTCCAGCAGGCTTCCAGCCTTTGTTTGTTAAAAGGGGATGGTTGTCTGTGCAAGTTACTTTTTTTCTACCAGAGCGTAAAACTTGCAAAGTGTTTCTGTCTTTTGTTTTCCAAACACCAAGTATTTTTTTAAATTCAAAGCTTTTAGTATTTTCATTATAAGATTGCACTTTTGGAAGTGTTGTTAAATCCATTTTTGCAAGCATTCCAATTTCTATTGGTCCAATTTCTGTCATTATAGGGGTTCTATAAGGAAAACATTCATCTGAGATGATGACTTGAGCATTTGAAAGCTCGTCCCATTCAGGCGAACCAGGCTGAACCATAGTTAGGCTTTTAGCAATTGCAACAGTTATCTTTTTAATTTTCTTTTTTCCGTCGCCAAAACAGCCCACGTAGCCGGGGCCAAGATGCTCTTCAAAGTTTTCTAGAATTTCTGAAAAAATAGACTTGCCGGGGGTGATGACAACAGTTCTAAGCCCCAAGGTTCTAGCTAGAAGAAGCATAATGTGAGACTTGCCTAGGCCGGTTGCCAGTTCGGCTGAGCCGTGACCTTCGCGGAGCAAGGCTTCAACTGTTTCTTTTTGATACGGGTACGCCTCAAAGCGAGGCATTTTTTTCCAAGCCATCGGACGCCCTGCTGGGCGCGTGATGCCTCCCTGGATGTCTAGCTTAATACCCTCCACATAAGGCACAAAGCCTGTGCGCATGTAGAGGCCGTTTTCGTCCTTGTAGTAAAGGTAGTCTTTTAGCTTTGCTTCCAACTCAATTCGCATTGACTCAAATTGAAGCGGCTTATTTTGACGCATCCATTTGTTTTTACGAAGTTGGTTGAGGCGGTAGCTGATCGAGGTATTTGTGTAGGTTAACTGCTTTTTGATCGAGGTAATCTCGACAAGCTCGCTAGTCTCAATATAAGTTCGGGTAGGACTAGCGATTTTGAGCTTCATGATAGATTGTGCTTCTGAGTTTCGTAGGCTAAAAGCTCCCCAATTGCAGCCAGTGCTTTAGCAACCCGAATGTCAACGGAGCCTTCAAGCTCAACAATATTAGCGTATTTTTTTTCAAGAAAAAACCGTTTCATATTTGAATCTATCAAGGTTGAGAAATGTGCATCATGGATACGATTGCCATCAATGCAGTCAGCAGGGCGCTCAATATTACGAAAAAAAAACAAAAGATCATACTGATGAATACATTTTTCTGCGTCAATAAGTTCATTTAATGTATAAAAATGAGCATTTAACGTAGAACCATCACTGATTAAAATAATACTTTCTCCACTAAAATTCATAATGTTGTCTTCAGCTTCCTTTTGGCCTTTATAAATCACCAACTGGTCGGTGTCTTCCATGGGGCTTTCTTGACCATTTTGCTGAAGGTGTAATTTTTTTCGTCTATTGCGAATATGTTCACGCGCATATTCTGGTAAAAACTCTACTGGAAGACCTAGATATTTTAATTCTGCAAAAATACGGGCTATTGTAGTGGTTTTACCAGAAAACGGTGCCCCCACGCTCGCTATTTTAATCTTCATATTATGAACACTCCTGGTAAATTTTACATTTATTATCACACAGACCCGCGCACCAATGAGGTTCGCTATATTGGCAAAGGCAAGGGGCGTAGAGCTTGGGTAATTGGAAATCGTAGATATGCCCACCACAAAAATTGGCTAAATGAGTTAAAAGGCCTAGGTTTAAAGCCTGTAGTTCAAATAGTTGAATATTTTGAAAATGAACAAGATGCTTTTGACAAAGAAAGAGATTTGATTAAATCTGAAAGAGAAAAAGGTACAAAACTTTGTAATGTAACCGATGGAGGCGATGGCTGTTCAGGGATGAAGTGGAAAGATCTATATTCAGATCAAGAAATACAATATAAAATAGAAGAAAACAGAAAGAGAAATTTAAAGATTAAAGGAAAAACCCTTGAAGAACTTTATGGCTCAGAAAGAGCTTTTGAAATCAAAAAAAGGCTTGCAGAATTTTTTGGGTCCAACAATCCATTGTATGGCCGAACTCTTGAAGAGATTCACGGACCAGAGATTGCATCAAAAATTAAATCAGCAGTTGGTAATTCTAAAAAGGGGAAAACCCTTGAAGAAATGTATGGATTTGAAAAAGCCAAAGAGTTGATTGAGCAGTGGTCTAAAAGACATTCTGGCAAAAATAATAGTCAGTATGGTAAAACGGGCAGAAATTCAACCTGTTATGGACGAACAGGAGACAAACATCCTATGTATGGCAAACAACAATCCGAAGAAACTAAAAAGAAAATTGGATTAAAATCTAATACTGCAAAAAAAGTAACTAATGGTTATAAGCTTTGGAATAGCGTTACAGAGCTTGGCAAAGAATTAGGTTGCCATTCGCAAAGTTTAATGAAAAGAATTAAAGAAGGAAAGCCAACTAAGGGGATCTTTTATTATTTTGATAAGAATTAGCCACTACTGGACATTCAAGTGATTTTATCAGCCCGTCCATACGCACTAGTGCATCGGCCACTTGTCCAAGTCTTGTTTCGTGACGCCCCAAAATGATACGCTTTTTTAGAAGAACGGACTCTTGAAGTTCTGCTAGCTCCTTTGAATTATAGGCGCGATCCATGCTGACTCCAAAGCCTAGTCCCAAGTTGACGAATTCATTGACTGACTTCATGCGGTCGTCAAGCAGTATCTTGTAGCCTTTAATATGACCGTAGACTTCTTGAATGTATTGCGCTTTGGAAAAAGAGACAGTTTCACCTTTGTCGTTAAAGGACTGAGTGAACACAATATGGTCGTACTTCAAACCTACTTCTTTCAGGTTCTTGATTCGCTCCATCATCATGTTGGTTGGATGCGAAGTAATTAGAATCACTTTCCAGCCTTGGTTTTGAATCTTATTTAAATAATCGATACTGTTTTGGATAGGCGAGTTCATGGGCCCGCGTTGGATGAAAGTTTTTACGTCTTCGTAAGTAATCGGCATCTCCGGGTAACCCCAGACTTGGGGTGTATAGCTAGCTTCCCAACCCATGGCGGTGTTAAAGTCTCCAATCCAATCCAATGAAATGTCGTCTACGTCAGCAAAGATAATTTTCTGCATAAGTCCTCCGAAACCTTACCCTATCGTAAGTTCTTCGACCGATATCGACTTGTGCAGTAGCCGTATAAGAGGAGTCACATGTCAGTTCGAAAAGTAAAAGACGCAGCGAAGATTTTCATTTCAAACGAGGCGCAGATCCAGGCAAAGGTAATTAAGACTTTGAACCAGATTAGCCAGATTGTAGGCCGCACACTTGGTCCTGCTGGACGAATCATTGCGATTGAGTCAGATTACCCTGGTATCCCTAATAAAATGACAAAGGACGGAGTGACCGTTTTCAATTCTCTTTCGGCCAACGACCCGTTTGAGCAGATTATAATAGAACAAACCCGTGCCGCTGCTGGAAGAACTGCTTCCGAGGCAGGGGACGGAACAACTACAGCGACTATTTTGGCCGCAAACTTGACCAAAAGTCTTCTTGAATTTTGCAACACGCACAGAAGCTACTCTCCTCAAAAAGTAGTTCGCATATTAAATAAGGTGCTGACAAAAGAGCTTCTTCCTTTCATCAAAAAAGCCTCTATTAAAGTAGACGCAGACAACTTAGAACTTTTGCGTTTGGTTGCAAAGATCTCAGCAAACGGTGACGAAGACATGGCCAACGCCGTAATTACCGCCTTTGAGGCTGTTGGTTACGGAGAAAACTCTCACGTAACAATCCAAGAGGCTTCTGGGCCGGGTGGTTTTGACATTGAGCTAATTGAGGGTTTCCCTATTCAAATGGGCTACGAAGATTCAATTGGAAAGTTCCATACCCAGTTTATTAACGATCAGGCAAATATTCGTTCAGTGGTAGACAAACCTCTATTTTTATTGTACGATGGAATAGTCAGCGACTTACTGGCTTTCCAGGGTATCTTCGAAGCTTTAGGCACAGAGTACCAGAACGGTAACTCTGATACATGCAACATTGTGTTTGTTGCTCATGGCTTCTCTGAGACAGTTTTGCATACTCTGGGTATGAATTTTATCCACCCTACAACTATGAATGTGATCCCTCTCGTTACCCCTATGACGGCAGTAGTAAACTCACGCCTTAACTTTTTATATGACGTTGCAGCCTTCACTGGAGCAAAGGTTTTTGGTTTGAACAACAACGTTCGAGAGGCGCAGCCTTCTGACTTTGGCAAAAGCATGACTCGCTTCGAGTGTTACCGCTTCCGATCTACCATCGTCGGTACTCCTGACGCAATGGACATCGAGATGAGAGCGGAGATCCTTAAGAAGCAAGCAGAAGCACCAGAGTCAATTCAAGCAAAAATTGATCTCACTGAACGTCTTGGTAAGCTGACAACTGGCATCGCTAAAATCACTATTTTTGCAGACTCATCGGGCGAGCTTAAAGAGAAACACGATCGAGTAGAAGACGCTGTTTGCGCAGTGCGCGCAACAATCATCGACGGAGCCCTTCCAGGCGGTTGCCGAGTTCTAACTAATTTAACAAAGATGGTTCTAGCCCTAAAAGGCACTAAACAAGAGAAAGAAGTTTACAACAACGTTTTAGCACCTTCTCTACTTTCTCCCCTTGACAAACTGTTGGAAAATGCAGGTTATAACGAAGAAGAGAAAGGCAAAATCATGGACAAGCTTTTCAGTTCTGACGATCTTATATACGACGTTGAAAATCAAAAGTATGGCACAGCAGAAAAACTCGGAGTGTTCGATGCTTCCAAGGCGGTTCAAGAAGCCGTCAAGAATGCAATTTCAATTGCATCCACAATGGGAGTCTTAGGAGGCATCATTGCCTACCCTCGAGATGCCATCCTTGAAAGAGATGAAGCCTCTAAGGACGCAGACTGGCGCCAGGCTACAGAAAACCCTACATCCTTCACTAACGAAGCAAACGAAAGAGTGTAATGAGTCAGGACCTTTGGGAAAACCTACACGAACGCGACAAGCGCGACTATGTGTTCAAGATCCTCGAATCCAAAGAGGAGCTTGTTGAATGGGTTCTTACGTACTTTGACATTGATTTTACTACTGAAATCACAGACGCAGCGTCTAACTCTAATCCAGCCGACGCAATGTGGCAAATTTACGAAGCAGTAAGAGACAACAAAGGTGGCGAGATACCAGGTTTCATCCTGCTGTCTTCGCGCGATTCATATAAAACTTTATGCGCATCTATTCTAGAGCTACTGTTACTGCTCCACTTTCGAGTAACTATAGCTCACATGGCTGCAATTCAGTCGCAGTCTTCGAAAGCCATTCGCTACATCAACGTTTGTATTAACAAGATCAAGAAGTACATAGAGTATTATGGATGGAAGAACATTTCATCTTCCAAATCAATGATTCAATTTAGAACCGAAACAGGCGACGAACCCTACATTACCGTTATTATTTGTACCATGACTGGAGCCAACTCCGAGCACACAAACCTAATGTTCATTGACGAGATTGACGTCGTTCGCGACCCGCTTGCCTACGAAGAATCGAAAATGATCCCGGGGGTTGAGCGTGGGCGCTTTCCAATCACGGTCAAGCTGTCAACCAGAAAGTTCGCCTTTGGTCTAATGCAAAAAGAATTGGACGGTATAGCCAACACTGGCGAGAAGCTTCTCCAATGGAACCTTCTTGACGTTACTGAAAAATGCCTTCCAAAACGCCACTCTCCCAACGAAAAACCTGAAGCTAAGAAGTTCAAAACCTCTGATCGCTATGTGCGAAGAGACTTGCCTCTAGAACAAATCAGCCCGGAACAATACGAAGAACTGCCTACAAACGAAAAGCCCGACTGGGAAGCAGCCAAAGCCTACGAAGGCTGTCTGAAGTGCAAACTCTTTCCTGTCTGCAAAGGCGCATTGGCTAAAAAGAAATCCATTGCTGTTGGCGGCCTTTACAAACCTATTCAACATACAATCAATCAGTTTAATAAGGTTAGCCCTGACACAGCCACCGCACAGCTTCTTTGCAGGAAACCGTCAACGAAGGGTTTGATCTATTCTCGCGTTGAACTAGATTTGAAAAAGGCCTTAGAGCGCAGAAATGTTATTACTCTTGAAGAAGCGTACTTTCAATTAATGGGAAGCCTTCCTCGCGGTAAGAAAACGGTGACAATCGAAGATTTGAGAGAAATTATCCTCCAGCTCGAACTGGACGTCTATGCTGGTCTGGATTGGGGTTACACTCATGAATTTACCATAGTTGTTGGAGCTCACATACCCAACGGCGACTTTTGGATTTTGGAGTCTTTCGGGATGACTGGCCTAGAGTTGGACGATCAGAAAAGGTATGCAACAGAGCTCAAGGAGAGATGGAATATTCGGACCTTTTACGCGGACACTGCCTACCCTGGATCAATTGCCACCTTTAACCGTAACGGTTTGAAGTGCGGAGATTTCAAAAAGGACGTCATGGGTGGTATTGAAAGCATTCGTGGCCAAGTAGTGGATGCTTCAAATGTGCGCAGGTTTAAGATCCTAGAGTGGGAAAAGACTACTAAAATCAAGCAGATGTTCAAAAATCATCACTTTAAGCTTGACAATGCGGGCAACGTAACCGAAGAGCCAGATGATGAAGAATTTTCAGATACAGGGGATGCGACACGCTACTTGGGTCAGAATCGCTTCTCGGCTAAAAAGGGCAGAAAGCCTGTTTCTGCCTCAGTCGGCGGAGTAGCAGAGAAACCTTCAGCTTTCAGGCTAGTTGAGGACGCCCACAAGAGCCAGATCCAAGAAGAGCTTAGAAGACGCTCCGGGCAGTTAGGCAAGACTGAAGGCGCTCCGCCTAAGGTTCAGGGCAAAAAGAAGAAAATCTTCTGGAACCTGTAGCTTCAGCCTCTCAAAATCTTTAGAAACTGATCACGGAGGCCTCTTTTATGAGTAAACTAAACTTGTTGGTGTCAATTAATTCCTATGCTGACGCCCAGTCAAGCAACAACCCTATGCGAAACTTCCT
>Ga0163144_10006496_pt1 | contig 25777 bp, 30 predicted proteins | sample OliLak19BULKMAT1_FD_123175 | JGI IMG/M metagenome (GOLD analysis project Ga0163144, IMG submission 123175) | Freshwater microbial mat bacterial communities from Lake Vanda, McMurdo Dry Valleys, Antarctica - Oligotrophic Lake LV.19.BULKMAT1 | ecosystem: Environmental > Aquatic > Freshwater >... | reverse complement strand
TGCCGAGATACGCCCACGCGCGAACGACGGGCAGCAACCGCGCCCAGTCCTGTTCGCGCCACGCGCGCTTGATCGGCCCGTGTGGCGTATCGGCAAGGGCGAGCACCTCGGGCGTCAGTCGCATGTCGGTCAGCCGCTCGCTTCCGAGTGCCCCCTGCGGCGCGCACGCGAGAGCGTTCATCGGAACGCCCCACCGAGGAACCCGACGGACACCGCCGTGGCCACGCTCGCGACCATCGCTTTCCACGTCGGACGCCGCGAGATCCGGCGTTCCGCGACCCGCAGCGAGTCCGTTACCGCCGTGACGAGCACCGCCCCACGCGTCGCCGTGGCCACAAGGCGCACCGAGTCGGCCACGTGCTGCGAGTCTGCCACCGCCAGCGCCGCGGTTGCCGTCGCGCGGAACGCGTCGCACGTCTGCGCGAGGGCCGCGCACTGCGTGAGCGCGTCGCGTACCACGATCGTGTCCGTCAGTGTCAACGTGTCGACCGTCCGCACGCGCGCGACGCGGGTCACGAGCACGGTGTCCCGCTGTGCGACGAGCACGCGCAACGAATCTCGCTCGCGCGCCCACGTCCGGGAAAGCCCCGTCAGCAACGCCTGCGTCGTGGTGGCCATGTCGCGTACGACGCGCGCGCGTGCGTCGACGCGCGCCGCTTCGACGAGCGTTCGCACGCCCAGGACGGCCGACAACAGCACAGCAAACACGACAAGCACGGTGCCCGCGATCAGCACCCGATCCCAGGTGCGCTCCTTGACGTATTTCATGCGCGCCAGTCCGCCTGCGTCCCACGCGTGTCGACATGCACGAACGTTTTGTACAGCCCGAGCCCCCCCGAGAACGCGCCGTCCCTGCGAAGAACGCGCAAGAAGGCATGCCACTCGCGCGGCGTGCCCTGCAAGCAGGAAAAGTCGATCGCGTCGTTATGAGAGTGTCGCGAGTCCGTCGATGTCGTGACCGCCGCGTTATACGCCGGTGAGCGGTACGCGCTATGGATCGTCGTCGGGCCGAACTGTGCTCGCACGCGCTCCACGAGTCGCACCGTCGGCACGATGGCGGGCCACAGCCCTTCGGGGGGCGTGTCGTTCATCACGCCATTCGTCCGTCGATCGGACAGCAGCGCCAGCTCGGCCGCAAAACCGAATTCTAGCTGCTGCGCGTCGAGCCAGAGCGCGTACCGCCGTCGCCGTTCCGCGTGCGTGGCCATGTTACGGCGCGGCCGCGGCGGACGGTGGGAACAGCGCGCGTCCGACGGCCGCGATCAGCGCGCCCAACGCGGCAATTTTGGCGGTCGCTTGATCGCCCAAGATCGTCGTCAGGAACGGCACGAGCGCCGGGTCCGTGAGCGACGCGACAATGGCAATGACCAGTCCGATGATCGTGACGTACCGTGGGGGGAGTTTCATACGTTCCTCTGCTGTGATAAGTGGGTATTCATGGACTGCGAGCCCGACGCACTTCTGTTGCCAGCGCCTGCACTTGTTCGGCCAAGCGCGTCACGTCATCCTTGGTGGCCATGCGCGCCGCAATGTCCACGTCGGAGCGCGCACGCGCGTCGTTTTGCACACGCAATCGCTCTATCTCATGTCGGTTGGTCTGCACGGTGCCCGCTAGGGAGGCGTACGTCATCGCGGCCATCGCAACCGCCACGACACCGGTCCAATCAAAAAACAAGCGCTTGATGCCGACGCCGCCGCCCGCACGCCGATCCGTGTCGTGCACGGCGTGCCCCGCTTCGTCAACGAGCGGTGGGTGCATTTACCGGCGCTCCGCAATGACGTCGTGATTGAGCGAGCCCGCCACCACGCGCACCCGACGATACCACCCCTGCGCTGGCAGACTCGCTGCCGGACCACGCCCGCCAATATGGATTGATGTCGTGGGTTCCAGCGCCGCGGGAGGCGCAAGCGTGCCAGCCGCCGTCACAGACGTGCGGACCCCGCCGTTCAGGGATTGATGAAACGAGAGCCCTCCCGCCGCCGTGATCTCCCACGTCAATTGCACACGATCGTTTACCGTGGGCGCGCTGGACAACACCGCAGCAACCGAGCCGGTAATCGGTGCGGACGTGCGCGTGTAGCGCGCTTCGTAGCGTCCGCTGCTATGGGCGGCAATATAAAAGCCGTTCCCGGTGCCGTCGTCTCGCGCAAGCGCAAGCACCGTCGACCCGGTATTCGTCACAGCACCGGTCTCGATAAACTCCAGCAGCCCGCTCATGCCGCCCGCGGGCCACAAGAACGTCACGGGAAACGCCAGCTTGTCGGCGCTTCCCATGCGGAGCCCGAACGATTCGCGTACCGCGTCTGCGTCCCAATCGCGCTGTTCCCACGCGGGCTGTGCATTGACCGCGGTGTACGGCTCGCCGTTGACGTCGATGACGCTTCCCAGCGTCGCGCCGCGCGCAAACGTGCCCACTTGCCCGGACGCGCTGACAAACCCGCCGGAATCAGGCGACCATTCGACCGACGCGAAGTCGAGGTCAAACAGATCGCGCGAGAGCGCCTCCAGCGGCGCGACCGGCGTTGGCACGCCGATAGAAGGAAACAAGCTCATAACGCCCACGCTCTGCGGTAGAGGAATAGCCCAACGCCTGCGCTCACGGCCAGCGTCGGCCACGCGCTCGCAGCACGGGACCCATCACTGGGGTCTGGGACAAACCACGCGCCACCGGATTTCCACGCGTACGCGTTCGTTCTGACTCCCGTGTTGCTTACTTTTGTGCAATACTGCCGACTCAGATCGATCTCCAGAAACTCGCTCGCCGATAACGATTGCCCGGTCGGCGGCGTCAACGTCAGCGCGCCATACGCAATCCCGTTGAGACTGCGATACGTCAGCGTGCGCGGGTCGCCGGTACTCCACGCCCCCGACAGTTGCACGATCCCCGTACTCGGCAACGTGCCCAGCAGAAGAGCGCCCGGCGTGGTCGTTAACGACACGACGCGCGGCTCTTCATCATACGACGCGGTGTCGTACGCGGTGAACGTCAACACGATGACCAACGAGGCGGCGGTTGGCGTCATACTGATGTTGGGTGCAATGCTTGCGACGACCAACGGCCCCGCCAACGCGCGCACCACGCGGCCGGGCGTGTCGGCGAAGCGCAACGTACACAACGACGCGATCGCGTCCTGCACAGTGGCCAGTTTTGCCGCGCGATCGGTCAACGACGTGACGGGCAAGTTGCACGTCACGCGGATTTGCCGTGACGCCGACACCGACAACTGCTGCGGCACCACGCCGAGCACACCCGGCAACGCGGTGGCCTCGCGGGTAATCGTGTGTCCGTCGAGCCAGCCTTCAAGGCTGCGCGCGGACATGCCCAACGCGGCAAGCGTGCGGCCGTTAATCGACATGACCCAGCTCATCGGAGCACCCCCACGTGTGTCGTCATGACGTTGCCAGAAATTGCGTGAGAAGTTTTGGCCGAGAATCCACCACCACGTCAACGCCGAAAGGGTTGGTTGCGTCGTACGTCAATCCGACGATGCGTATCGTCAATCCGATGTCGCGCGCTTCGATGTCACCGCCCAGCACCAGCGTTTCGCGCGTGATACTATACCCCGCGATTTGCGACAGGTCAAGCAACGACACGCGCACTTGCTTCACCGACAACTGGCGGGCCAGCAATTCGCGATTGGCCTTTTGCCACAGCAGCGTGCCGCCCGACGCATCGCCGACCGGCGCATCCGGCGGCACGGAATCCGACGCGCCCGACAGCCACAACGTGGCCGTGCGCAGCAACGTGGGGTAAAACTGCCGACCCACGCCGGTGCTGTTCGCGCTGATGCCGAAAAACTGCATCGACACTGGGGTGTCCGCGGTCAACGCCGCACTGCACGACAGCGCGCCATGCGCTTCGCTGTTCACAAGGATGCGCTGCGTTTGCAGCACGTACGCCAGCCGCGTGCTCGTTGACGGGTTGCCGATCATCAGCGACGGTAAGCAGCGCGTGACCGTATCGGCTTCGATCTCGGTCGCGGCATTCGCGGCGTCCCGGTTGGCGATTTCCTGAGCGCCCGCCCGCGCGGACCATTCCGCATACGCGTGAACGTAGGCCGTCACGCCCGCCACATATTTCACCGTGAACGTTTGCGACCGCAGGCCCCACACCGACGCCGGAACGAAACTCGTCCACCCGCTCACGCTGCCGAACGTGCCTTCGTTGACATCGGGAATCCAGAGCGCGTTGGCCGTGCTCGCCGCACCGTCAGCGGGCATCAGCGGGATGCGGCGATTCAAGAATCCCGCCGATTGCGTGATCGTCGATCCAGCGGCCAGCGTGACCGACGTGACCAGCGTGACCGTGCCCGCGCCCGCGCCGTCCAATTGCACGGTCGTGGCGACGGTGCGATTGAACGCGCCACTCGTCACCCCGTCGCCCTCGTACAGAATAAAGTTGGAGGGACCGGCCGTTATCACCAGCGCCGTGCTCGGCACGCCCGCCGTCCCGCCGGTTAGGGAAAACGTGACCGCGGTGTCTCGCCGATACGTGCGCGGAGAGACGTTGGTCCCGATCGTCCAGAGCGTTGGCACGAGCGACGTGGCGGCTGCAAAATCGGCATTGCGCGCCAGATTCCGCAGCCCGCGTACGCGGTTCGCCGCGTCGACGCGCAACAACCGTTTCGCGCCCGGATTCGTCAATTCGATCATGCGCGTTGCGCTGGTGTCGTTGACGATCTGCACAAGATCAGCAGCCACAATCCCGGTCAACGACGCAACCTGCACCGCGTTGTCCACGATCCGGGAATCCGTGATCGCCACCGTAGTGCCGGTGCGCGTCAGCAGCGCCTTGCCGTTGAGTTGCCCATCGAACGCGAGCGGGCCCGCAAGGCCCGCGAAATCGGTCAACGGCACCCAAAACGGGCCGGGACCCGTTGCGGTGCCAACAACCCACGCGTTGTCGCCCAACCCGTCTTCGTACAGCGCTTGGGCCGGGCCGAGCACGGTGATAGCGGTAGCGTGCTCGGTGTCGTCTTCGTCTTCCTGCAAAGACAGCAAATTGTGACCGTACGCAATCTGTACAACCGGTGCGCCTGCCCCGATTTTCGGCACGATGTCGAGAAAATAGCCCGCTGCGCCGTTGCGCCGGTGCCGGATTTCGTCGCCCGTCGACGCTTGCAGCGCCTTTAACCACGTCATGCGCGAGGACGGCGTCGCCGGCCCCGGGATGTGTACCAGCGCGGACGCATCGGCCGTCCCCGCAGACCACCACGCAAGCCCGTCGGCGGCCGCGTTCGGGAGAATGATTTGCGTCAGGAACGCCGCGCGCGTGTACCGGGCGCCGAGCCCCCCGGTGCGATACGACTTGCCGGTCAAATCGCGCACGAGGCCCGCCGTGCTGAGATCCGCTAAGGGCGACAACCCGCGAAGGGTGCGCGTGTTGTCGCGGTTCACGCGGCCGATGAACGCAATGCGATACTCCTGCACGTCGCCCGCGTCGGGTTCGACGCGCACGACCAACCGCAACGCCGGCACCACGCGACCCGCCGCGTACACGACGAACTCGCACTGATCGTCCCCGGCCACATTCGTCGACCACGACCCGGACACAATCGGCATGGCGCCCAACGCGACGCCGCCGTTGCACTCGTAGTCCGACCAGAGTTCGACGGTGGTCATAGCGATGCGTTCCCGGTCAACCGGCGTTCAATGCCGACGCGGCGGCCGAGCGCGAGATCAAGGGCCGGCACCAGCGCGCTGCCAATGCTTGCGCCGAGGTCAGACGCCGCGCCCGGCGCGCCCGTGACGTTCACGTCGACCGTCACCGTGCCGCCTCCGCCTCCGCCGCCCGTGTTGTTGACGATCTGCCGCAACGCGTCGAGTTGCGCGCTCGCGATGTCAATCAGGCGAATCGCTTCGCGTGCACTGATGCTGCGCGACACGGATTCTGTCAGCGCCGCAAACTCGGTGTTCTGCGCGTCGCCGAAGGGGCCTTGCGCGTTATCAATCGTGTTTTTAATCAGGTTGCGAAACCGCAGATCAAACAAGTCGACGATTTTCTGGATCGTGTCAGCGGCCGCACCGGCTTTGCGCGCCGCGTCGAGTTGTTCGTCTCGTTGCCGTTCCAACCGTTTGACGTTTGCCTCAGCCTCGCGCCCACTCTCGCGCAAGTATTGCTCGTCAAGATCCGCCGTCAGATTCGCCAAGTCGCGCGCCGCGTCGGCCGCTTTGCGCTGTTCGGCGGCCAACTGTTGCGTCGCTTTGGCTTGATCTTGCAGCCGGAACAATTCTTCGTAGCGCGCACGGGTGACCGCATCGATCGCGTTCGCCAACACGTCCGCGCGAACGATTTCCATCTGCACTGCTTCGAGCCGTTCCGCTTCAGCGGGGTTCAGAATACGGTACGCGTCAATCATGCCGCGCGTGATGTCGGCGTTTTGCGCGCGCGTTTGGCGTTCGAGTTCTGCCACCGCGGCCAGCGCCGCCGCTTGTTCCTCAAGGGATTGCACCCGGATAATTTCCGCGATAATCACCGCGTCGGTGACGCCGATTAGTTCGCGGTCGTTGTCCAGTCTGCGCCGCGCACGCGCCGCGCCTTCCGTGTCGCCGATCGCGATCAGCTCCCGTAAGAGCAGGTCTTGCAGGGTGTTTCTGTTTTGGCGCGTTAGCGTTTCGGCGGCCGCCGCAGCGTTCTTGTCAAAGTCCTGAATGGCGCTGCTCAGTTCACCGCTGAGCACGAGCGCGAGCGCGTCAAACATCTCCCGGGTAATGGTGCCCGCGCGGACCAGTTCTTCCGCCGCAGCGAGTTCGCCCGCGTTGCTGATTGTGGCGCGCGTAATCAACGCGCCACGATCATCGCCCGCGAGCGTCTGTTGCCGTGCGGTGACGTTGCCCGCAAACTGGGCACGGGTGAGCGCTTGACGCCGTGCCTCTTCAGCTTTAGCCAGTTCGCGTGCTGCCTCGGCCGCCGCCAGTTCCGCGGCCTGCACTTCGCGCAACGCGTCGATATAGCTTTGTGCTGCCGCGCCATATTTTTGCTGCACATCGGCAAGTTCACGCTCCTGATCCAGACGTAATCGCAGGGCGGCCGCCGCGTCGGTGTTGCCCGCTGCCGTGAGTCGTCGCACGGCCAAATCCTGTCCCAACACGGCCAACTGCGCCTCGTTTTGTGCCCTGAGCCGTTCTTCAACGACGCGTGCCGTGTCCGCAACAAGCTGCAACTGCCGGGCCGCACCAGTCAGCAAACCCCCCGCGCTCAGTTTGTCCGCCGATGCGGCAACCGCCCGCAGGCCGGTAATGAACGCGTCGAGTTCAGCCACGTTTGTAAACGTCTTGCTAGCACCGGACTGTGAGGCGAGGTCGTTCACCGTGCGCATCGAGGTCCGGAGTTGTTCTTCGAGCGTCGTGGTCGCGCCGCGCCCGTAGTCTTCAAGCGCCGCATTCCACGCGACCGCCGCTTCCTTCAGTTGCTGCGCGCGTTGCTTGGCGCGTGTGCCGAACAGGTCCACCGCGTCGGCCAACGCGATTGCGGCACCGGCCACGCCAAGCGCGGACGACGCGGCAACGGCAACCCCGGCTGCGCCTGCCTTCCCGCCCAGCGCGCCGAGAAAGCCGGCGTTTTGCTGCACGCCTTTCGCGTCCGTAAAGCGGCCCGATTGCTGCGCGCGACTCAGGTTTGTCAGCAGCTGCGCGCTTTGCCCAATCGCGGCACCGATGCTGCGCCCGACCGCACCGAACGCGCTGACCAACCCCTGTGCAGCGGACAACGTGCTTGCGACATTGTCTGCGAACTCACCCGCCCGATTCGTTTCCACGTCCGACAGATCAAACGGGCTTTTGCCGTTCAGCGAGACCAGCGCCTCGCGCACACGCAACAGGCGTGCCGCTTCGGCGACGGATTGCGCGATCGCGCCGCGTTCTGCGTCACTGAGTTCCAGCCCGACCGCCTTCAACGCAGACACGCGCTCGGTGATCGCGGCTTGTTGCGCCTGCAACACGACCGTGCGCGCGTATTCTTCGCGTCCGCGCGTCAACGCGACGACCTGCTCTTGCAACGACTCGGCTTCCGTCTTCAACGCGTCAATGCGCGCGCGATTGTCTTTCGCCGCTTCGATCTGTTTGTTCCGGACTTCGTAGCGTTCGTTGACGAGCGCCGCCTTGTCGGCCCATTGTCGTTCGAGCGCAATGGCGCGTTCCGCCGCGTCCAGTTGGCTGCCCGTGAGCGTGCGCCGCACTTCGATCACCGCGTTAATTTCTTCCTGCGCACGCTTGAGCTGCCCGGCTTTGACTTCGGTCAGTCCGGCAAGATCGTACGCCTGCCGTGCGAGGCGCACGCGATCCTCGTTCGCCGCAAGCAATTCTTTCGCCGTCTTCAGCGCTTCAGTGCGTTCCTCGGATATCGGTGCACGGGCCGTGTCTTGCAACGGGGCCGGTGCTTTTGGCGTGCCCGCTTCCGTTTGCAGCCGAATCATTTCGGCGAGTTGCTTGTTGTACGCCTCGGTGTCCTTGTCGATCGCCTTCATCGCCGCTTTGTACGCAATAAACGCGACCGCGACGCCAGCAATTGCAGCGAACGCGCCGGCCACGCCACCGGTTAAGGCTTTGAGAAACAGCATCGCTTTCGTCAGGCCTTGAATCCCGGCCGCCAACAGGCCGATCCCTTTAATCACCTCAATCGCACCCAGGATCGCGGTCGCCGCCGCTGCTGCGCGAGCGGCCAGAAAGTATTGCGTCATCGCCGCCGCGGCACCGGCCACGAGGCCGATAAACGCGGGCCACAGCGTGCGCATCGCGTCGACCGCAAATATCAGCCCCCGCATTGCAATGTTGACGATCGGCAACACGCGCTTACCGAAGTCATTCATGGTCGTCGTGAGACGATTCTTCAGGACCTGTTCGAGCGCTGAGGACGTGGCGGCCATGTCGTCGAACGCGCCGGACATTGCCGTCGTCGATGCGCCCACGTCGCGCATCATCTGCGTCGCTTTGACCCCGCCGTCCGTGAGCAGCCCAAACACGGCCAGTCTGCCCTGCACGTCGGTAAACAGCGCGTTCAACGCGTCTTTACTGTTGCCCGACTTCTGCGCAAACTCCGTCAGGAACTGCGTAAACCCAACGCCCTCCAGTTTTGCGCCGTTGAACTCCTTCGCGAGCTCGGGGAACTGTTTCTTGAAGTTCTCGGTCGGCCTCACGATATTGACCATCGCCGAGCGGATGCCGACAAACGCTTCCGCGGCACTCAGTGTTCCCAACGTCAGCTGCGCGGTCGCACCTAACACGTCTTCGAGTTTCACGCCGTACGCGACGGCTATCGCGCTGACGCCGCCAATCCCGCCGGCCAGTTGCTCAAACGTGACCTTGCCTTTTGCCACGGCGGCGAACATTTTTTCCGCCGCTTCTTCCACGGATACGCCCTGCCCGGCAAACGCGTTCGTGACGGTGGTCAACGCGTCCACCGCAACGGCAGTAGACGTCACACCGGCGATCGCGGCTTTCGCCGAGACGCCCAGAAACTCTATGGCTTTGCCCGCCGGAATGCCTGAGGAAACGATATCGTACAGCCCCTTGGTCATTTCGTCGAGCGTGGTCACCGGCAACGTCGCAAACATGTCAACCAATTGCCGTTCCAATACGACCAGTGAGACCGTGCTTTTGTCCACGGCCGTGCCGACCAAGGCCATTGCCTTTTCCAACGATTGCGCGCCCCGCAGGCTACTCAACGCGACGCCAAACGCGGCGGCGGCAGAACCGGCGCGCAGCAGTTGTTTTTGGAGTTCCTTCGCGGCGTTGTCGACGAGTTTGATCGACGACGACGCTTCTGCGCCGCCTTTCTTGGCACCGGACGAATCGATCACTACGCCCAACCGGGCAACGCGAGCCATGTGTACGGTTACTCGATCGGTTCGGGGAGTGTCGGCGAAGGCGCCCCATCAACATCGGCTCTCATCTTGTCAGACTGCCACCGCATCACCTCGTAATCGCCTGCACGCACGCACGCTAATTCCAACGTCGTGAGCCGCACGCCCGTCACGGCCTGATACGCGGCAATCTCGACGTAGGTGATCGGATTGGCACCCGACCCGCCGGACGTCCGTGTGGCACTCAGCACGGTAAACGCTTCCCACGCCCGCTCGCACAGCGGCGGCAACGGCGGCCCGACCAGATCGTCCAACACCTCGGGCATCGTTTCGGCGAGCGTTGCGAGCTGCAGGCGCACCGCACCATCTGCGCCCGCAGCGCCCCACACGAACGCGACGAATTGCCCAAACGCGTCCGCTATGACCCTAAAAAACTTGCACGATTCCCGATAAACTCGGCCGCCTGCAGTCGAATCGTAGGCGCCCCTTCGTACAGCATGCGCACGTTGGGCTTGGAAAACGGCAACGGCTGATCCGCGTCGTCTTCAAACCCCGACCAGTTCAACGTCAACGCGACCAACAACTCCAACTCATCCTCCACTTGCTGCGCCACGTCATCGGGCGTGACGACGATCGTCTTGTGTTTGCCGCCCGTGGCACGCGCCAGGATACGGTTTTGAAACCCCGCCTTCACGCGATAGTCAATCTTCTTCGCTTCCGGCGAGTCCAGCCCTAACAGGGTCAGCGTACACGACGACCCGTCGACGCCACACAACGGCGGCGGCTGATCGTCGTCGCCTGGCGCAACTAGCATGTCGCGCACGATCATGACCGCGCCGACAGATGCGGCGCGGACATGGTTGAGTGTAGAAATCTTGGCCATAGATACCGTTACGGGGTGCGGGTGACTTTCAGTGAGGAGTTCGACGTATCAAACACGCTCTGGAAGTTGTACGTCTGCAACACAGGCTGATTCCGCGTCGGGCTGACCGGCCCGCCGTCGGCGAGGCGAACCTTGCTCATCAGGAACAGATATTTGAGCGAGGACGCGCCACCGACTTCAAACGAAAGCGAGGTCAGCGTATCGGCGAGCAGCTTGTCGTAAATGCTCTTCGATGCCCAGTAGCACGAGAAGGAGCCTTTGACCATGATCTGCGACGGATCTGCACTTGCGAGCGACAACGACCCGAGCTGCGGTTGTTTGATGACCGGCCGCGTGATTTCGATGTTAAACGCCGTGAGCCCCGGCGTACCGGCGAGCAGCGACCCTGAGCCGCCTTCCTGCGCTGCGCGCACGCTGGTCACGGGCGACATAATCGCGTTGGAGTTGGCCGCGAGTGCTGCGCCTGTGCCCGCGGTTACCGTGGTCGCCGACGTGGGCACTGTGCCGCATACGTATTCCACCTTCGTGGTGGGGATGCTGCCGAGCGCAAACGACAGCGACAGTTTTTCGATCAGGCTGTACCGCCACGGCACGAAAATGGCCGCGTCCGTGTACTGGTCTTCAATCGTAAACGTGCGTTTCGTCGTGCCGACTTGCACGTTGTTTGTCGCCCACGTGCCGCCGAGAATCGCCTCCACGAACGGGTCCAGCGTGCTGTAACTCAACTCGCCGTCAATCGTGCCGTTGGCGTCGGCCGCGGTGCGCACGAGATCGCTGATTTCCTGCAACTGCAGTTCGCTTGACTCGGCGCTTGACGGCGAGAACTTGCCGTTCCCACCGGTGGTGCGCATCAAGGTCAACGCGGCGGCGGGCGTTGTGCCCGGCGTCACTTCGGCAATGAACCCGACGCGGAATCCTGCTGCGGAAGCGTTTGGCATGAGAGTGGGGGCTTGGTGTTAGGGGTAATCGTGCAGAAAGTTCAACGTGATCGTCCACGCAAGCCATTGCGGCTCTTGCGTCGGGGGATCAGCCCGCGCGCCCACATAATAAGCCGGTCTGCTTTCTACACTCAGATCGCTCGCGCGGAACGCGTCGATGATATCCTGCACGTAATTGGCACTCGTCTGCGCGTCCGTTCCGTGCGGGACACGCAGCGTCACGCCGTACGACACTTCGGCGCGTGACCATGCTGACGGGCCGAGTTCGCGCGGCTCGGCATCCCACCGCAACATGACATCTTCCACGTGCGCACTAATGACGCTCACCGCGCCGCGTTGATTCTGCCACAAGCGCACGGCGGGCAAACTGGAGACCGTGAGCAAGCGCGCGCGCGCCGCTTGAATAAACGCATCGCCCTGCGTCAGCGTGGGCATCAGCCGCGCGCCACGCCGAACTGTTTCCGTCGCGCGGCGTCATCAACGATCTGCACCCATTTCTCGACCACCGGTTGCACAAACTTCGTGCTGCTCCCACGGTTTTCGCTTGGGCCGTTGCGGCGTCGCAGCGGTAACGTTTCGAGGTATTCCGCATAAAACACGCTGGTCGTGAAATACACCGCATCGCCGAGCTTCGACTGCATAATGCGCGACAGGTTCAGCATTTGCCGGTACATGACGCGCGACGCACTGCGTGCGCGTTTTGGCGGCGTGCTCGCCCCGTCGCGCGGTGCCCCGATGCCCACGGTAAACGCGCTCCGCAGGAAGCCCGTATCCAGCGGTGCGCCGGGGCCGAAGGCGGACCCGATCACCACGGCTTCGGCAACCATTTCGATCGCTTCGTGAATCACCGCCGTCGTACCGCCCTGCACGTCGTCGACATCAAACAGGGTCAGCACTTTGGCAAACGCTTCGTAATCGGCGGTCATGCGCCCCCCGCGGCAAACACCCAAAACAAGGCGTTTACGCCGTCCGGTGCGATCGTGTCCACTTCCACGATCCGCGTTTGTTTGCCTGCCCACAGCATCAGATCCCCGATCACGGGGAGGTACGTCGCCAGATCGGACGCGGGCACCATGACGATCGCGCGGGCGTCATGCCACGCACCCGCACGCGTGCGATACGCCGTGCCCTGCACTTCGACCCCACGCGTCGTGCTGACCGTCGCCGCACTGCCGGTGGACACGTTCGTCGTCGGGTTGATCGTCATGCCTGCCGGTCGCGTAAACGTGACCGTGCCCGTCACGCCAACGGCTGCTGCCGATGCGAATGCCGTGTTGACCAACGCCACGAGATTTAGCATCGCACCAGCTCCAACCCGTTCGACGCGATGAGATAATGCGTAATGAGGGCGCGCACGTCGGCACCAAGCACCGACGTGGCCGCCGCCGGCGTCAGTGTAATCGGGCCGATCGTGATCTCGGTGCCCGGCATCAACCCCGTGGATCCGTACGGCGTGGCCGTTTGCTCCGACACGAACAACGCGAGACGCGCCGTGGCGTCCAGCAAAAAGACCGGCAGCGAGTTGCCTGCTAACACGAACCCGTCCACCGACACCAGGTTATTGCGCGGGAACGCGAGGGCTTGCGTCGCAAGGACTGCGACGCCTTTCCAGCGCAGGCGCGACAGGATCGCGGTGGCTTCATTTAACCATCGCTCCTTGTCTTCCGCCTCACGCGCGTCCCACGCGCCGCCGTACAACAAGCCCGCAATGCGCGTGTCGGCCGCTGCGACGGTGAGGAAACTGGTCGCCGTGCTTAACCCGGCGCCCGTCTCGACGATTAACGGCATGACGCGGCGACCTCCTGCGAGACATACGCGCGCTCCACCAAGCTCGCCAACGGATGTGTGAACAGGCCGAGCGTGCAGGCCAACGCTTCCCCGCTTGCCAGTTGCGGCATTGTCCACTCGCAACTTGCCGCGCGCATCAACGCGAGACGACGCTGCGTGGCGGGCACGACATACGGCGCGCGACCGAGCGGCACGCCGTACTCGCCCCAGCTCACGTGCGCAGCGGACGGCGCGACATATGCCACCGGCACACCCGCCGCGACGGCATCCCACCCGACGGTGCTGTTGTACGACACGACGACGATCGCGTCCTGCATCGCGTCCATCAACGCCGTGTCGCGCGGGGCATCCACGCGGGACACGACCGAGGCAATCTCGTGCGGCACGTCGCGTTCGTCGAGCGGGTGCGGACGATACACGATGGGCGCGTTAAATTGCGCGGTACACAGCAACGCGGCATCGCGCAGCGCCATCGTCAGCGTGCGGGCGTCGAGGCCATGAGCCATGTCGTTCGGCAGTTGCCCGCACAAGAGCACGTAGCGGCCTTTGGCCGGACGTTTGAGCGCGGCATACGCGTGTGCCACGTTGCCAATGCGCATCGGTAAATGGTGCAACGTGCCCGCGTACAACCCCACGCGTTCCGGCGCGTCCGGACACCGCAAACGCGGTAAATCCATCACGTACACCGGCACGTCTGCGGCCGTGTAGCGCGCCGTCAGGAGCGCCGCCGCCCCGCGCTGGCCGAACACAATGACGGCCTCCGCTTCGGGCAACGCGTCCGTCGGTGCGCACGCGACGGAACGCACCAGCGAAGCACGCACGTCACTGCACGCGGTCGCACCCATCATCAGCGCCGAGATCCCCGGCTGATGGGTACGACCGAACACGGTCACGCGCATGCTTCGTGGCGAGGCGTGCATTACTGCGACAGCAACCGGACGCCCGCGATGTTTTTGTCGTCGGACGCGACCTTATCCCAATTCGAGCCCGTCACGAGCGCCGCGTCGGCCGGGTTCACGCCACCGTTCCCGATATCCCACTTAAACCCCTTGATCGTGACGTTGTAGGCATATTCCGCTTGGAAAATGCGATACAGATTCTCGGACGAGGCGATGATGTCCGTAAAATACGACTCATCCTCAGACTCCTCGACCACGATCGCGTCCCGCACGAGGCCGAGCGTGTTGTACGTGTCGGCCGCCGACCCGTTCCCGTCCGTAAGAGCAGGGGAATCGGTGACGATGGCGGGGCGACCGAGCAGCGCCGGGACGGCGCCTTGGATCGTCACGATATCGGAGAGGCCGCTGACTTTGTCCGTAATCAGCCCCTGTAGCACGTCGTTATTCGGCTTGGAGTGCATGATCCAGCATACGACGTTCTGCGAAGCATCGCCCATTTTGGCGAGCGTGTTTTGCATCTGCGCCGTCGAGGCGGTCTTCGTCGCAAGCGCTGTGATATCCAGGTTATTCGCCGCGACGTTTTGGATGGCGGCCTCTCCCGCGAGGAGCCCCGTATTCAGCATGTCGCGCATCTTGTGCATGCCCGCCAGCTGACCGAACACCCGCGACGCATCGCCTTCCGTCAATCCGGCTTTCTTCATCGCGTCCAACGTCTGCGCGACTGGACCGATCTTGCGATTGAGCTTCACCGAAATCACTTCGTCTTGCGTCATCGCCAGCGGCGTTACTGCGGTCGTGACGGTAATGTCTCGGCGTGTCACGAGGCCCGACAGGTCCTTAAAGAACGCTGCCCGGCTATAGTGCCCCTTGAGCGCGCGGGGCACGAGGCGAATGGCCCCGCGTGAGGATTCGTTGAACACCGTGAGCCATTGGGCAATGGATTCGACAATCCCGGTCTGAAACTCGGCCGAGTAAATCTGGAAGTCACTCGCCTTGCCGATCGCGCCAATGAACATGAGCGGCAACAGGGTGTTGAGCGCCACGCTCGAAGCGGAGACGTGTGTGTCTCCGGCGTACAGACACAGGAACAGGACGGGGAGAAGCGCGATAAGCGCCCACGACAGTTTTGTACGCATGGAGGTTGACCTTTCTGGCGGCTGATGATGAGGGAGACCGCGCAACCGGCAAACCGCGAAGCAGACGGGCCAAAGCGGGTGCGCTGCAGGAGAAGACACTTCTGCGCACTCAGCAGGCGTCACGCGCTGCGAAATGGGCGGGGTGGCGTCACGCCATCAACCCGACAGCGGAACGGTATCCCGTCCTGCGCCTCGCGCGCAACCCCCCCCCCGTCACCCGGGCAATGCTCAAGTGCTCACTATAACAATGCGGGACATGGCGTGGCCGTCGCCGGGACACACACGTGAAGAGCGCACGGCAACGATCGCCGTGCGCTCTTGGCGTTCACGGACACCTGCCGTTACTTGGGCTTCGGCACCATCGACGCGTCGAGCAGCTGCGAATACGCGGGCAACCCGTTCGCGTCGATGAACTGACGCCGTTCGTCCGACGACCACTGCGTTGGCGATTTCGTGCTCGACGGACCACCGCCACCCGACCCGGTGCCGCCACCGCCGCCGCCGTCCGCCTTGCTCCCTTCGTACCATTCCGGCATATCGGCGCGAAAGGTTTTGCTGAAATACTCATCGGGCGTCGTGGTCGTAATGTCGTCCCCGTCTTTCCGCACGGCCACGCCGTCCACCAACGTCCACCCGTCCTGCTTGGCCAGCACCAGAGCGCGCAGCACGCGAACGTCACGCCCGCCGGCGTTCCGGAACGCGGACGCCAGCTTGTCGTCCAATTCGTATTTCGACACCTTTTCGCGCAGCGGCGTGACGTCGCGCATCGCGATTTCAACCGCCGCGGCGACGGCCGCCGTTTTGTCGGCGTCCCACTTCGTGAGCATGGACGCAATTTTCTCGTCCGACTGTTTGCCGCTCGCGTCGTACACTTCGAGCTTTTTCGTGGCATCGCCGAGGGCGGTTTCTGCCGTGCGCGCACGCGTCTCGAATCCGTCGCGCTCCTTGCGGACCGCTTTCAGTGCCCCGCTGAGCTTGGTGACGTCCTCGTTTGCATCCGGTTCGTCGATGTCGGCAACGAACGTGCCATCCTTCATTTCTTGCGCCGTGTCGCGCGCGTTCTCGGGGACCAGGTCGAGCGTTGGGAATTTCTTGAGACGCAGCATAGTTATGGGGTTGCAGGGCGGGGGAAGAGGGGCGGCGCGGGGTTACGCATCACGTGGCGGCAGCGCGTCGTGTTCGACGCCGATGACCGGGGCACGCTCGGACAACCCGTACAAGTCGCCGAGGAAAATCATGTCGCTCCGCGTGCGTCCAGACGACGGGCGCACCGTCAGATTCATCCACAGCGCGTGCGTCGGATGTACGCTTTCCCACTGTCCTTCGCCGCGGGATTCCTGTCGCGCCGTGCGCTGCAACGTGGCAGACAACCCGGACGCGGTGTACAACGTCAACGTCGTCACAGTGTCACGGTCCGGCTCATCGCTCGCCGAGATCGGGAGCGGCGTTGCGGGAACCGATGTCTCGCCTTCGTGGATGGGAGTGTTTTTCATGCTACGCCTCTGCGCGTGCCGCGCGGCTACGAAGTATCCCCGGCGTCGGCCGAGGCGCGAATCCGGACCGCTCAACGCGCGTCCAGGTCGTACAGCGACAATTCGCATGCACGACGGGACCGTGTAACGCGCCAATTGGCGTGTCAAACAGCTCCTCTAAACCTACACCGGCAGGGTTCATGTCCGGAATGGGTGCACACTGCGGGCACAACCGCTCGTCTGCGGCCACGATCCAATAGCGGCGCACCTCCTCGTACGCGACGCTCCCACTCTCGATTGCCGACCGCCACGCGGCCGCCTGTCCGTCGTTCGCCGCCTGCAACGCGGCCGTGCGCGCAAACGTCTCGGCCCGCCACGCGCCTAACTTGCGCTGGTACGCGGCCGTCATACGCGCCACTTGTTCGGCGCTCAGGGTGGCGCGACGCTGCAGCAACCCGTCAAAGCGTTTGTCGCGCAACGTGCGCCGCAACGCCCGTGCGGGGTCGGCGGTCAGCGACTTCCGGAACGACCGCACCACCGCGCCGTCGTACGCGGTGAACAAGCCACGCCCGGCCGAGTCCCGCAACGCTGCCACGGCGGCGCGTGGTCCAGCGCCGTCCGCCAGCGTGGACGCGAGCACGTCACGCATGCCGTCGCGGACCGTTTTCTTGAGCGGCGCAAACGTGACGTCCTCCCAGCGCCGGACCGCGGTGAGCAGCGTGTGATTGACAACCGGAGCAGCCAGTCGCACGTTCAGCGTGACACGGAGCACGCGCGTATTCGCGGCCGCGCTGGCAATCGTGGCGGTGCCGTACGTCTCCGCCACGCGCGCCCACGCGGCTCGCACGGCGGGATCGTTCCACACGACGTCCACCGCCCGTTCGATATCGTTCGCGGCGAGTGCCTGCAGCATGCGGTTCATTTGCGCGGGCGTGATCGTGACCGCGGCGTTCCGCAACGCGACCCGCAACGGCTGGGCCAACCGTTCGGACAACCGCAGCAAATACGCGTGCGCAAGGGCGGCGGCGGGCGTCGTCACGAGAGTGCGTCTTCGATGGAGCGTTCCTTTTTTTCGGCCGCCATCGACGCGGGCGTAAAGTGCATGATCGCGCGCACGTCGTGCATACTACAGACCACGTGCGCGCCAAATTCGTCGTGCCCATCGTGATACGCGCGCCCGTCGAGCCATGCGGTGACCAACGTTTCGCGCTCGTTGGCCGCGTACGTCACGCTCTCGCCGTTGTCGTACAGCACGCGGCAGTATCCGTCCCTGCTGCGACTCATGCGGAGTCCCAGAGGACCGTCGGTGCGGTCATTCGCATCCCGCCCCACGCCAGCGTTGTCGTCTGGTTCACGTGGTCGCCTGCGTGTCGTCTCCGACGGTGTCCGGCCGGGGCACGTCGCCTGCTTGCAACGCGAGTTCTTCGGCCTTGATGCGTTCGGCAGCCGCGGCGCTGCCTTCCCACTCGTCTTCCACGACGCTCAAATCCTCGTCTTCGGGGATACGCCCGCCGTCTTGCAACGCGCGCAACAGGAGACGCTTCGGGAACCCCATCCCCACGAGCGTGCCGTACACCGTCATGGTCTGTGCGTCCATCGCTTGCGCGTCGAAATCGGTGTGCAATTGCGCCGTCGGCGCGTCGGCCTTTTCGATCCCTGCGTACCACGCCGTGATTTCCAGCGCGACGTTCAGCGCATCTTCAATGATCGTGCCGACGTCCGCAAGCGTCGACAGTTGCGCGAACGTGGTCATGCGCACCTCGGTTGCGGTGCGTTGCGACGACGCGCTGTGCGGCAACAAGAACCCGAGCCCTTGCTGGTCCATCTCGGCCATTTTTTCGGCGCAGCCGCGCTGTTGCTGTTCAAGCCCCTTGCCGCTCGGCCCGATCCACATCACGCTTCCACCCTGTTCGACGTGAATCCCCACCAGCGGCCCGACGCGCAACCGCGGCGCCAGGTTCGGGTCCACGTCGTCGGCCCCGCGCAGCAAGTTGCCGGTGACGACCAGTTGCTCGTACCCGCTAACTTCGCGGTTAAAGCGCAAGTTTGACGCGTACCCCCAGTGCGCGAGGTTGCTGAACGCGGTGCCTTGCATCACGACGTCTGCGGCGAACGTGCGCGTCACGTCAGGGTCGCCGATCGCGGCCACGACCAGCGGCAACGTGTCGCGCGTGTTCCCTGTGCGATCGCGGAAAACGCCGGTTGCCACTTCGATGAGCGTCGCTTCCTGCCCACGCTCCGTGCTGCGCTCGAACACGACCCACGTCGCCACGCCGTCAACCACGCGTACGACGCGATAGCGTTCGACGGTGCGTAGGCCGAACGCCCCATCTGCACGGGACACGACTTCGCGCAACGTGACATGCCGCAATTGCGTGATGCCGTTGACGATTTCGGTGGACCAGTTCAGCACGTTGCGTCGCGCGTACACGCGCCACAACACGCGGCGCGTCGTTTCGTTCGCCGCGGTCGGCACGACGGCCGCATCCGCTTGCGTGTGATCGATCAACAGGACACACAACCCGTGTGCCATCACGCGCTCGGACAACCGCGCACCGAACACGGTGCCCTTCGTGCCGAGGCCATCCACGTTGTCCCAAAACGCCGGCCCCGTGGCGTCCATGCCGTTCCACGTCATCGTCGGCGGTTTGCCCCACAGCATGCCGACGCCGGCTCCTACGGTCCGTTTCAGCCCCATGAACAGCGGTTCGCACTGACTCCGGAGGCGATACGTCGCGTCATTCTCGTCGGGCCATTGTTTTAGGTAGACGCTCGCTTTGCGCCACATGACCAACGGGCCTTCCAGGAGATCGTCCACGAGCGTAAGGACGGGCAACGCGGCTTGCAGCACCGGATGCACGTAATCAGCGCTGTTGGGATCTTGTGCGAGGGGCAACGACACGGGGATCATGGGCTTACGCGAAAAGAGAAGTGAAGGCCACGCCCGTCGGGGCGGTGGGGAACACAGCAGCCACGTAATAACCTAACGCGTCACTGATATGCGTCAGCATTTTATTCTTGTCCTTGTCGATCTCGCCGCTGCCGCCCTTGACCACCGACACGCCCTCCAAGTCCGTGACGAGATGCGGTGCGGTCGACGGATCGACGAGCAAGCGCCGGTCACCCGCCGTCGTACAGAGCCGCGTGTTCATAGCGTTCAGCCGTGCGCGTTCCGTCGGATTCGCCCGCGGAACGCGCATGTCCAGCCGGTGGCCGAACCCGGCCAGCGCGTATTCGCCGTCACCGCCCCGCAAACTGTCTTTCACGATATCCCAATCCGATCCGGCTAATTGCGCTGTGCCGCGCGCGCCGCCCGTGGCGTCCCCGAACACGACGACCGGGCCGCGATGCGTGCCCCAATCGGTGAGCAGACGGCGACACACGAGGCGCGTGTTGCTGTTGTCCGCAATCCACACCTCGCCCAGCACGCACGTCACCGGCGCGCTTGAGGGCGACAGGCGCAACTCCTGCGCAATGACGGCAACGCCAGGTTTCACATTGAAATCAAAACAGATGATGAGCGGCGCATCAGGGTTGTACAACGGCCGCAATCGCCGGTGATTGTGGTCCGTGAACGCGTAATACGCGCGCCCCTCAAAGTTCACGAAGCTGGCTTCATACTCCTGCGCAAACGTCAGCGGGTCCAGATCGCGTCGTGCGGCCTCAATTTCCTTGGCGGGCAACACGGCCGCCGACAGCCACGTGTGCGCAGCCCACTCGCTCGCTGCGCCGTGGACAAGCATCTCCGCTTGCGCTTTTTTGTACGTGTCCCAGTAATGATTGCGCCCTTCTGGCACGCCGATCAAATCGCACCAGCCGTCGCGATCTGACAGCGCGGGGCGCACGTTCATTTCCCACGCCTTTGCGTGCATGTTCCCAAACTCGTCGAGCACGCCGCCATCCCACGGTTGCCCCTCAAACCGTTCGGCGCGGTCCATGCCAAACACCAGCAGCTTCGCGCCCGTCGTAACCTCGATCGTCAATTCCGATTCGAGCGGCCGCCGAGCCCAGTGCGTTTTCGTCAGCGCCTTCAAGTCCTCCCAATAAATGTGTTTTGCTTGCTGTCGTGTCGGCGCGGCGGCGAAAAACCGCTGCGGCTCCGTGTGCCGCACCGGACGCAGAGGTCGTCCGAGCGCGGACTTCACGAGTTTGCGCTTCGCGCGTTCCGTCTTGCCGCTCCGTCTTCCCGCCGGGACAACGTTAAAGCGATGCGCACTGAGCACGTAGCTTGCCTGTTCCGGCACCGGCCGCAGCGGGTACCACCGAGACGACAGCGCGCGCGCGGTCTCAATCACTGCCGGTTTTGCTCGTGTCTTGCAACGCGGTGACTCCGTCCGCGGTGTCCATGTCGGCGAGCATCCGGCGGAGCTCGCGCGCCGCGTCAACGGGATCGCCCTCGTCCTCCCGCGCGACATCGCGCCACAAGGTGCGCTGCCGGTTTTTCAACCAAAAGATGCACGCGGTCGTGTCAGCCGCGTACCTTTTTTTTGTAGCCACGCGCACGACCGTGCCGTCGCGCAGCACGTGAATGTGCTCGTGATCGTGGACGTAGCCGATTGCGCGCTGATACAGACTGAGCGTCACATTGCCATCGGCTGGCAGCTTCCCGTTATTTAAGGACTGAAGCAACTCGGGGTACTTCTTCTTCCAGTTGTTTAGCTGGCGTTCGCTCACATCGAACGCGGCCGCGATCTGCACGTCCGTGAGGCCGAGCATGGCGAGCCGGTAGGCTTGCGCCACATAGCGCGGGTCCCATTTGCTCGTAGGGCGTCCGGTGCGTGCCATTTATGTCCTGCGCTGAGCGCTCACGCGACTAGCACGGGCGGTGGCAGCCTCATGCGCTCGGCTTTTGGAGCACGATCACGGGCTCCGTGGCCGGTTCGTCGTCGTCAGGCGATCCCATGCGCGACGGCATGACGAAGCGATCGGTACGGTGATAGATGAATCCGAGCGCTTTTGCGTCTTCGATAGTCCACTGTTCGAGCGGGTAGCTTTCCTTCTTGATGATGACATCGGCAATGTTCACGATGTTAAACGCACCTGGCTTGAGCGCGGCGAACTGTAGCGCGAGCATCGGGCGCAGAAAGCCGACGCGCCACGCCTCGCCGGTGCCGTATCGCTTCCAGGACTGAGTGTCGTCGTCGCTGTAGCGCTCTTTGGCGAAGTACGGTGGCGACGTAAAGGCGAAGTCGCACCGTCCTTCGAGCGGTGCGTGTGGCACATCCTCGGCCGGCAGATTGATAAGCTCGACGCGATCAGCGAAGCCGAGCGCCTCGGCCATTCGCGTATTGGCTTCGTACGTTGGCACGTTCGGGTCAATGCCGATGTAGCGACCGAGCCCGGACGCCATAAATCCCACGAGCCGCCCGCCGTAGCCGGTCGAAGTATCGAGCACCGTGTCGCCGGGCTTGCCGTAGGTGCGGTACAAGAGTGCCGCGAAGCCGGGTCGAAAGTTGGAGCACGATTGCGTGCTGTTCACGAGCTGAAGAAGTGCGTAAATGCTCGGCAGATTGTTCTCCACCGCGTGATCGCAGACCTTGCGCAGCGACTTGTCGATATGGAACGACTCTACAGGCGAGCGCATGCCCGTCGCGGCCGCGTGATAGCGGTGCGGGTGAAACGTGTCGGCCACCTGATACGCGGTCGTGGTGCGGGCGAGCGATTCGGTTTCCGTCGCCGCGAGGTTGTTGATGGCCATCATGCACTGCCAGAGCGGCAGCGTACGATACGGGAAGCCAGTCGCTCGGTAGTGCTCAAACGCCTTGCCCGCGATCACATCGGGCGCGAACACAAGCGGCACGGGCTCAAGCACCAGCGCATCGGGCGCGGCGACCTCCTGCTCTCGCTCAAGGATCTTCGACAGCTCGTCCGACAGGAAGCCCGTTTGCCCTATGTCGTACTCGTCGGCCATGAGCGCTCGGATTTCGACCGCCAGCAAGTCTTCATCCCATTGGCCGGCTTCGTGCGATCGGTTGTCGCGAATCCGGTACGCGTTGGCGTCTGCGACGGACATATCGTCGGCCACGTGCACCGGAACGTGCGTCCAACCCAGCTGTCGCGCCGCCTGCAGGCGCGTGTGCCCCACGATGACTACGCCGTCTTTGTCGACGACGATCGGCTGCCGAAACTTGAATTGCTTCAGCGATCCGGCGATGCCAGCAATCTGCGCGTCACTCAACTTGCGCGGGTTGCGTGCGTAGGGGATCACGCGTGCGATGTCCCATGCGTTGGTGATGAGCTCGCCCGTGGACCTGTCGCCGTGTGCGGTGTCGGCAGTGTCGGCAGTGTCGAGTGCCATCAGGGAGTGGTGTTTCGGTGTGGGGATACGCTCGCGCTTCGAAGGCGCGGCTCATCGGCAATCTACACGACGCGCAGGCTACGCGCGGCGGGCGCTGGTACAATATGGCCGCGCTGAGGCTCCGTGTCGCCAGTCTGACTGGGGCGACAAATCCCGAGGGGTTGACAACGTAGCTATACGGGGCTACGTTTCTGGTGTGAGGCGAACGACGCCGCACGACAGACCACCGCCACGGAGATTCAGACCATGCCCAACTTTTACGCAGCCTACGATTCCGCCTCCATCTACGCGCTCGGCACGTCGCCGGCCGATGCGATCGCCAACGCCCGCCGCGACGCGCGGGATCCCGATGGGGTGTTCGAGACAGCCCCAGTGTCTGACGCCTTCGCCGCGCAGATCGAGGCGGACGGCTGGGATGGCTACGCGCAGTCCTTCGCGCTGGTCAACGGCGCGCTGGTCGACACGACCGACGACGCATGACCGACGCCACCGACGCCAAGGGTTCCCGAAAGGAGGTTCGGGAACCCTTCCTTTCCGACGTCCGCACGCTCGACGTCCGCATCAAGGTCACCGCTGCCGAGAAACGGGTCATCCAAGCGATCGCGCAAGCGCGCCGGCTGACCGTCTCGGACCTGATTCGCGGGTACCTCGCGCTCCCGATGCGCGTGGACCCACGCCCCGCGCCCGCTGATGCTTCACGTGAAACTCTCGCCAAGCGCGCGCGCCGATGACCGGTTACGTCATCGTGCTCAACGGAAGCGCGAAGTGTCACCCGCGCGACACGCGCAGCGTCACCGCCTCTGGCTCGACCTCAACCGCCATGCGGTCGAGCCAGTCGGCGACGGATTGCGGGATCGGCATCTGCCCACCCAGCCACCGTCGCACCGTCCGCTCGTCGCGACCCAGCACGCGCGCGAGCTCGACTTGCGAGAGACCGGACGTCGTGAGGAGTGCGGAGAGACAGTCACGTGCCGGATCGTCGGCGTACGGGTGGTCTGCGCTCGCCCCCGCCGCATCCGCCAGCGCCTCGCGCTCGGCATCTGACCACTCGGCGCCCGGATCGGTGAGCGCGTCCTGCGCAACGCGCGAGACGCGATGAGTGACGACCGGGGAGTCCACCCGAATTGCGCGCAGCGCGGACAGCGCGCCACGCAGCGCCGCCGGGGATCTCCCGGCGACGAGTTGCATGAGGGCGGTCGCGTTCACACTCATTCGGGATGCACCGTGACACCCCACGCCCACGCCTCGGGCTCGTCGTCACGCGTCGTAAGCTGGACCTGCTCCACCAGCCCGCCGGATGTCAGCACACGAAAGCCGAGCTCGCGGGCGAGGCGCACCGCCGCTGTTTTTGAGGAAACCTTCTGTGTGGTGGGATTTAGCCATCGCATTGACGTTTCTGTCGTCACGATCGGGACCATGGGTAAAGAATTGTCGTTCGTCGTTGCTGTTTTCATGGTGTGGCTCCGGGCAGTGCCCAGTGAGAAAGTGGTGTCAGGCAGCCTGTGCGCTGCCCGACGAGTTGCATGAGGGCGGTCGCGGTCACCGGATCCCGCTGTTGAGGTGAGACCGGACCCAGGAGGCGAACTGTTTTTGGGACCGAAACCGCGGCGTCTGCGAGGTGCCGACGCGCTGGGACATCGCACCGTTCGATTCCGTGACGAACACCCCGACGGCGTGGTCATTCGTCGAGAACGTCCGGGTCGTGCCGATCAGGTCAACCGTCTGCGTGGTGCTGAACATGGTGTGGCTCCGGGCAGTGCCCAGTGAGAGGTCGTCAGGTGTCTGAGTGATCCCGACACAGGAACACTAACAGGGCAGGTGCCCTACGTCAAGGGGTTGCTGGTCGAGATTTCAGCCGTTTCGCCAGAGTACGACTCCCAGCGCGCCACAATGATGTCGCAGCGAAGTGGGGAGATTTCGACGCCCCACCAACGCCGACCGAGCATCTCGGCGGCGAGCAATCCGCTCCCGGTCCCCGCGAACGGATCGACAATCAGACCCGCCGTGCAGTTGCCGAGCAACATCGCGAGCCATGGGACCGGCTTGGCGTACGCACGGTGCTCGGCAACGGTGGTAATCGGCGCGCGATAGACCGAGGTCAAAGGCCCGCCTCGGGGGTCGTCTCCGCTTCCGCTGTCGGGATCGCGCACGGTGCGCCCGTCGTACACGTTTCGCGTCGAAAACCAGTCGCAGGTTTTGTGCCCCCACAGCGGGCGATCCGCGGCCGCGCAATGGCGTGCGACCGCGTCCCACACGAACTGAAAACGCCACGGCAGTGAGGTCTGCACGTTGCGCTGTGTTGCGTGGGAGCAATTGCCAAACACCAACAGGTCGCCCGCAGCGAAATCCGACAGCGGAAAATTGCGCACGAGCGTTTGATCTTCAAACGGCGGATCAAAAAGCACGACCCCCGCGCGCGGAGGCGGCGTCACGTCCCTCGCGTCGCAGCACACCAGGCGGTGGGTGCCCAAACGCACCACATCGCCGGCGCGAATCCGCGACGGGACCACAGAGGGCGCGCGGGACTCTCGTCGCAGGCGGTCGACGCGGGGTGCACTGTTG
>Ga0163144_10006495_pt1 | contig 25782 bp, 24 predicted proteins | sample OliLak19BULKMAT1_FD_123175 | JGI IMG/M metagenome (GOLD analysis project Ga0163144, IMG submission 123175) | Freshwater microbial mat bacterial communities from Lake Vanda, McMurdo Dry Valleys, Antarctica - Oligotrophic Lake LV.19.BULKMAT1 | ecosystem: Environmental > Aquatic > Freshwater >... | reverse complement strand
GGAAGCAGGGCAGATCACCAGCAGCCGGCGCTTACGCTCGGCCCAGAACTGGCACAGCACGATGCCGGCTTCGATGGTCTTCCCCAGCCCGACTTCGTCGGCGAGGATGACGCCCTTGGAGAGCGGAGACTGCAGCGCGAACAGCGCGGCTTCGATCTGGTGCGGGTTCAGGTCGACCGCCGCGTCGAAGAGGGACATGGAAAGGCGGTCCATGCCGCTCGCTGCCCGCCGAGTGAGGTCGTGGGCGAAGTACTTGGCGTGGTGAGGAGTCAGGCTCATCGGCGGGGTCGAGTTCCCTTCAGGGGTTGAAGCACGTCAATCGGGCTGCTGCAGGTTCAGATCCTCACCTTGCGAACGTGTGTGTTGGAGCGCCTAACGCCCGCGCATAAGCTGCGAGGCGCGGCCGCACCGCGGTCGTGTTTCAAAGGATGCTGGTCCGCGGCTCGACAGTTTCATGCGCTTGTTAGATTGGCGATCCCAAACTCACGATGCCACGAATCACACCGGGCGCTGGGCCCTGACTCCCCGACCAGTGACTTGTGGGGGCCGGCGACGGCGTGCGCGGAACTCGAAGCGCCCCGGCCCGGCCCGTCCGACAGCCCATGGGCCCTGGCGCCCGGCGCACACACCGCCCGTCTGTGCCAACCTCCAGTATCTCAATGGCGAGCGCGATAACCGTTTGATATTAGGCAGTCTTTCTGGCGCGCCAGGGCGGATGAATCTGGGCACTGGTACGCGATTTTCCACTGGGTTAACCCCATCACTGGGGTTGCCGCCCTCCAAAAGCGCCGATCTCGGGGTTGACGACGATACGAATACTCGTATATTTTTCCGCATGAAGGCGGTCCGTTTCGTTGGCAGTTCGAGGGCCGATCTGGCCGCATTTCCGAAAGATGCGCGGACCCGCGCTGGTTACGAATTGTTTAGCGTCCAGGTGGGGAGGGATCCTGACAACTGGAAGCCGATCGCCACCGTAGGAAGCGGCGCCTGCGAGATTCGCGTGCGAGATCCAACCGGTGCGTATCGGGTGATCTACGTCGCGCGGTTTGCTGACGCGGTGTACGTACTCCACGCGTTTCAGAAGAAGACGCAGAAGACGGGCAGTGCGGACCTGGAGCTGGCAAAGCAGCGCTATCGGATTGCGTGCGAACTCGCAAAAGGAGCAGATTCATGACGAGGAAAGTGACTGAGTCCAGCGGGAATATCTTCCTGGATCTCGGGTTTCCGCCCCACGAGGCAGAAGTCATGCTTCTGCGCGCCAAACTGGCGGAAGCCCTGCATAAATGGCTCGAACGGGAAGAACTCACACAGGCTCAGGCAGCGAAGCGCCTGGGCATCGCTCAACCCCGCGTATCGGAAATCACTCGCGGCAAAGTTGAATTGCTGTCGCTGGATTATCTGGTCGGGCTTTGCGCCAAGGCTGGCATCCCGGTCGGCTTGAAGGTCGCCGCCTGAGTATTAGTTTACCGGGGCAGACCTGCGACGGACCCCGGGCAAGGTGGCGCGCCCGGAGAGATTCGAACTCCCGACCCCCTGGTTCGTAGCCAGGTACTCTATCCAGCTGAGCTACGGGCGCGTTGAGCCGCCGATTATCTGGGGCATCGCCGGGGGTGTCAATTGACCCGTACCGGGCGTGCATTGGCGGGTGGGCAGGGCAGCTAGTAAACTCGGGGTCACATACCGACCGGCGGCCACGAGGGACATCCCGATGCTGAAATCGATAGACATTAATTGCGACATGGGCGAGAGCTTCGGCAACTGGACGATGGGGGATGACGAGGGAATGATGCCCTACATCACCACCGCCAACGTCGCCTGCGGCTTTCACGCGAGCGACCCGGTGACGATGATCAACACCGTCAAGCTCGCCAAACTGCACCATGTGGTCGTCGGCGCCCACCCGGGCCTGCCGGACCTGCTCGGTTTCGGCCGCCGCGCGATGAACATCACGCCGGAAGACGCCTACGCCTATATCGTCTACCAGGTCGGCGCGCTGCAGGCGAGCCTGACGACCGAAGGCATGACGCTCCATCACATCAAACCACACGGGGCGTTCTACTCGGTGCTGAAGGCGAATATGGAGCTTGCCGAAGCCGTCGCCGAAGGCATGACGAAGCTCGGTGGCACGCCGGTGCTGTACTGGCCGGCGCCGACCTCCGCCGCGATGCCGACCGCGTGCAAGAAGCGCGGCATTCCGGTCGTCGGCGAAATCTACCCGGACCTGCAGTACGCGGCCGACGGCTCGCTGGTGATCCAGCGCCACAAGCACGTGACGGACGTCGAGTTCGCGGCCTCGCAGGTCGAACGTTATGTGCAGACCGGCAAGGTGCAGGCAATGGACGGCACGCTGGTCGAACTCGACGCGGTCGCGCTGTGCATCCACGGTGATGGCCCGAACTGCACGCAGGTGGGCGCCGCGATTCAACAACGGCTCAAGGCGATCGGCTGTGAAATCAAGCCGTTCATGCCCTGAGCGAGACACACGGGAACCCTCATGAAATTCGGTCTGCTGTTCACCTTCCAATTGCCGCCCGGTTGCGGCATCCAGTGGCACGAGCCCTATCAGGACATGCTGAAGTGCCTGCCGCGCGCCGAGGAACTCGGGTACTACTCGATGTACCTCGCCACGCATCATGTCAAAACCGATGGCCTGTGCCCGGGCCCCATCCCGACCATGGGCGCCGCCGCTGCCGTCACGAAGAAGATGAAGATTGGCACCGCCGTGCTGCTGCTGCCGATGTACGCGCCGCTCAAGCTCGCCGAAGACGTCGCCGTGCTCGACAACATCTGCGAGGGGCGGCTGATCCTCGGTGTCGCGCCTGGTTATGTCGCGGAAGAGTTCGCTGCGCACGGCATTCCGCGCGAAGAACGTACGGGCCGCTTCGAGGAAGCACTCGATCTGATGATCGAGGCGTGGACCAGGGACGAGTTTGAGTTCAACGGCAAGTATTTCAAAGTGCCACGCACGGTGATGACGCCGAAGCCGTTCCAGAAGCCGTATCCGCAGCTCTGGTATGGCGTATCCGCGAAGTCCGCGCTCAAGCGCGCGGCGCGCCGCCACGCGATTCAGATCATGTCGCCGCGTCACGGCATCGAGGAGCTGCGTGAGCATTACGCGCCCTACGAGGATGAAGCGAAGGCCATCGGCTGGAGCATTCCGTCGAAGCCGATCATCCGCCAGGTGTTCGTGTCGCCGACGATGGCGCAGGCCGAAGCGATCGCAGCGCCGGCCATCGAGCACCTGTATCGCGAGGTCTACGGCAAGGCGTCCGCTGCCGGCGATCGCGTGCTGCGCAACGATGACGGCAGCACGATCACCGATCACAACCAGGTCAGCTTCGACACCTTCAAGCAGCGCTACATTGTCGGCACGCCTGAATTCGCGATCGGCGAGATCAGCAAGTACCGCGACGCCCTCGGCTGCGATGAAATGGTGTGCTGGATGCACATGCCCGGCATCCGCGGCAAAGACGTGATGGGTTCCGTGGAGCTCTTCGCGCGCGAAGTGATGCCGGTGTTCCAGTAAGCCGATTTGCCAGTTCAATCCCGGGCCGCCGCGTGCGGTCCGATTTTTTTGCGGAGCCTGCGATGAACGTCACCGTTGCCGCGGCAGCGACCCATTACACGGGTGCAATCGATTTCCGGATTGTCGACCAACTGCCCGATCGCGTAACGGCGACGATGGCGGTCACCGACGGGATCCGCAATCCGTTCGGCACCGTCCATGCCGGCGCCATGCTGTGGTTTGCCGATGTCACCGCCACCGTTCTGGCGCTGACCGCGACCGAGGTCAAAGCCGACGGCAGCGGTTTCCCGCTGGCGTTGTCGCTGAATGCGCAGCTGATCGGCAATGTGCGCGACGGTGAGTTGACCGCCACCGCCTGCTTCGTGCGCAAGGGGCGACGAGTGTCCGTGGTGCGCACGACCGTCACGAACGGCGCCGGCAAAGTGCTCGTCGATGTCACCACCAATCACATGCCGGCCTGAGCTGCCGGCTTGCGCGACTCGCGCTACACTGGCACCACCACACTGAGCAGGGGCTGGGAATGAATCTGCTGCAAAGTCTGCTCAAAGCCGACAATGGACAATTGGTAAGCCAGCTTGCGCGCAATTTCGGGCTCGACGAAGCCCAGGCCGGGACGGCGCTCAAGCATCTGGTGCCGGCAGTGGCCGGTGGCATGAACAACAACCTGGGGCAGGCCGGCGGCCTCGAAGCGCTGCTCGGGGCCCTACAGAACGGCCAGCACACGCGCTACGTCGACCGCCCTGAGGTCCTCGGCCATCTGTTCGGCAGCAAGGATGTCAGCCGGCAGGTCGTCGCGCAGGCAGCGCAGGGCGCCGGACTCGATGCGTCACTGCTGAATAAAATGCTGCCGGTGGTGGCCGCGATGGCAATGGGCGCGCTGAACAAGCAGGCTGCCGGCAGTGCAATGAACAGCGGTGCCGGCGGAATGGGCGGTCTCGGCGGTCTGCTGGGTAGCCCGCTCGGCGGCGGCGGGGCCCAGACCGGCGGCGCGGGTGGGCTGCTGAATGCGCTGCTCGATCACGATCGCTATGGCAGTATCGTGGATGACGTGCTCGGCATGCTGTTGAAGCGCTGAACGTGAATCGCGCCCCGCGGCGCCAGATTGGGGACCAGGCATTGCCCGCTACGCCTCGTACATTTGCCCGCGCCCTGGGCCTGACCGCGTTGTTGTGCGCGCCTGTGCTGTACGCGCAGGATGCGCGTCTCGTGCTCGCCTTCGGCGCCGAGCCAGGGGCGGCCCTGCCGCACGCCTATGACTACGGTGCGCCGCCGGCCGCCTCGACGACCTACACCATGCGCGTGCCGCTATTCGATCCGCAGGTCCTGCCGATTTTCGTCGACGGCGAAATGACGATCGACAGCGCAACGAAAATCGTGCAGCGCGTGCGCCTCGAGCGCGCGATGAAGACCCTCGCGGACTGCAACGCCGCGAAATCTGTGCTCGATGTGAAGATTGCCGCCGCGATGCCGACCCCGTACACGGGCCCGAATCCGGCGTGGCAGTATCAGAACGAAAAGGCCAGTGCGGTCGGTGGCGCGCAGTGCCGCACCGAGCGCTACTTGCCTTACGTCATCCTCACGGTCGATTTGTCGGTGCCGCCGGCGCCGTGAAGCACGCGGCGGCAGCGCCGCCGGGCGCTATACGTCCGGCAGTTCGAGCACGGCCTTGGCCAGGATGTTGCGCTGGATCTCGTTGCTGCCGCCATAGATCGTGGCCGGGCGTGCGTTGTAGAACAGATTCAGGGCGTCGACCGCCTTCTCCCCCGTGCCCACATAGCCCCGCATGCCGCCGCTGCTGCCGGCCGCTTCGAGTATCAGCTCGGTCAATGCCGAGTAGGTTTCCGTGGCCCAGATCTTCAGCATCGACACATCGGCACCCAGCGTGCCGCCGCTTTTGACAATTTCCGCATAGCGCGTGTAAATCGTTTCGAGATCGGCGACATCAAGCGTGAGCTTCGTATATTGCGTGGCAAACACGGCGTCGTCGAACAGGCCCTGGGTGCCCGCAAACTCGGTCAGTTTCTGCAGCGCCAGCTGCGCCTGCTTCGGGCTGCCGAGGAAGATGCGTTCGAAGGACAGCAGCGCTTTCGCCATCGTCCAGCCGTTGTTCAGCGCCCCGACTATATTGGCCTGCGGCACACGCACATTGTCGAGGAACACTTCGCAGAACTCGGCGTGTCCGGCGAGGTTGCGGATCGGCCGCACGGTAATGCCGGGGGTCTTCATGTCGGCGAGCAGGAAGCTGATGCCCTGCTGCTTCTTCGCAGTCTTGTCGGTGCGCACGAGCAGGAAGATGTGCGTGGCGTCCTGCGCGAGGGTAGTCCAGATCTTCTGGCCGTTGACAATGAAGTCGTCGCCGTCCGGCACCGCCTCGCAGCGCAGGCTTGCAAGATCCGAGCCCGAGTTTGGCTCTGAATAACCCTGACACCAGATGTGTTCACCGGCGAGGACCTTCGGCAGGTAGTGCGCGCGCTGCGCCTGCGTGCCGTGCTTAAGCAACAGCGGGCCAACCAGGACGATACCCATGTCTGGCGTGCGCGCGATGCCCCAGCGTTCTTGCTCTTCGATGTAGATCAGCAGCTTGTTCGGCGACAGGCCCATGCCGCCGAATTCGCGCGGCCAGCTCGGTGCCGCCCAGCCGCGACCCGCCAGCTTCATGTACCAGTCCTTGACCTCATGCCAGTGCAGGCGACGCGACGGATGGCGCATGTCGCGCGGGTACTCGCGTTCGAGCCAGCCGCGCACCAGCGCCCGGAAGTCGTCGTCCGGCATGGCATCCCAGTGGCCATCGGCCGGATCGTTGACGGCAACCGTGCCGGTGTCGGCTTCCGTGATGCGTGGCAGCGCGCGAATCCTGCCCAGTTGTGCCACGGCGTTACCATGCGCGGCGCCGAGCACCAGTGCGCGGTTCAGATACAGGCCGATATCGCAGTCGTCGGTGAAGCCGATCGCGCCATGCATCTGGATCGCCTCGCGCGTCACGCGCTGCGCGGTGAGGGTCGCGCGATACTTCGCGCGCGCGGCAATGCGCTGGCGATCCTGACGCCGCAGCGCCGTCACCCAGTCGGCGGCTGCTTCGTGCACGACCGCACCGGTGATTTCATTCTGGATATGCAAATCCACCGCGCGGTGTTGCAGCGCCTGAAAGCCGCCGATCGCGCGGCCGAACTGCTCGCGCGTTTTCAGATATTTCAGCGTGATCGCGAACGCCTCCTGCGCGAGTCCGTGCAGCGCGAATGCGCACAGCAGGGCGCCGCCGTCGACAGCCACGTCCAGCGCCGCGTCGGTGAACGGCCCACTGCCGATCAGCGCCGGCTCGTCGAGCGCAACGTCGTGGAACTTCAGCTGGGCCACGCGCGTGCCATCGGCGAGGGTCTGTTCGATCAGCTCGAGTCCTGCCGCAGTCCGCGAGACATGGAACAGCGCCGGTTCATCGCTGAGCAGGGCGGGCACGAGAAAGCTGTCGGCGCCGGGCGCGTGAGCGACGGCATACAGCGTCCCGCGCAGGCTGAAGCCGCCGGCACGCGTCTGTGCCTGCACGGCGCGCCAGTCGATGTGGGTCTGACGCGCATCACCCTGCCAGGCCGTCACGATCAGGGCCTCGCCTTCGGCCACGCGCGCCGCCAGTGCATCGGCCTGCGGCGATTCGAGTGCGCCGAGCAGGAGCGCCGTGATGCCCCCGACTTCGAGCAGCGGTTCGGGGGCCACGACGCGGCCGAGTTCCTCGAGCACGATGCCGAGCGCACCGATCGGCAGCCCGCTGCCGCCGGCCCGTTCGGGCAGCAGCATGCCGAGCCAGCCGAGTGCTGCCATTTCGCGCCACTGGGCCGGCGAGTAACCGGGCGCCACCTCACGCAGCGCACGCAGCCGGCCGACGGGCATCGACTTCGTGCAGAATGCGCGCGCGCTATCGCGCAGGACGCCGTCGTCGATCTGGTTGGCCTGTTCGGTGTTCATCACGGCATTCATGTTGTTGTCGCTCCTTGGTCAGCCGGCGCGCAGGTGCCGCGCGAGCTCGGCAATTTCATCCAGTTTGGGCAGCACTGTCGCCGCATCTGCGCACGGCACGCTGAAAATCAGTTCGTGAAAGCCTGCGGCGAGGTGCGCCCGGCACTCACGCTCGTCGAGCGGCGCGTAGTACAGCGCCAGCGTCAATTCCTCGAAGCGGCGGCCGTGCCGTGCGCAGGCCTCGCGCAGCGCGCCGACATCAGCGCCACCGTCACGGCCCCGGATCGGCATCCAGCCATCGGCGTATTCAGCCACGCGGTCCAGTGCGTAGCGCGAGTTCGAGCCGATCCAGAACGGCGGGCCGCCGGGCTGCTGCGGTTTCGGAAACGAATGCATCGGCCCGAACTCGACGAACTGGCCATGGAACTCGCTGACTTCGTGCGTCCAGATTTCGCGCATCGCCATCACCCGTTCGCGCAGGATCGGCCAGCGCTGGGCGAACGGCGTGCCGTGGTTTTCGAGTTCTTCTTCGTTCCAGCCGGCACCGATGCCGAGGGTCACGCGTCCGCCGGACAGATGATCCAGCGTGGCGACCGTTTTCGCGAGCACGATCGGATCGTGCTGGGTCAGCAGACAGATGCCGGTGCCGAGGCGGATACGCCGGGTCACCGTGGCCGCCATGGCGAGCGCGATGAAGGGGTCGTAAGTGTGCCGGTAGGGCACCGGGATGGAACCGTCGGCGAAGAAGGGCGAGCGGGATGACAGCGGCAGATGCGTATGTTCCGGAAAATACACGCCGTCGAGTTCACGCGCCTCGGCCGCCGCCGCGAAGTCGGCTGGGGCAATCGACTGCTCCGTGGCGAACAGGCAGACGGCGTAGCGGGTCATCAGTGGCGCTCCGCGCGCGTTTTTCCGGGGCCCCTATGCTAGCGCAAAGCCCGATCCTCAGCCCACCCGCGCGCGAGCCCTCGTCCGATTCTGGCCCGCGTGCTACAAGTGCGTCAAATTGCAACAGGCAGGCCATGGACAGTCTCGCTCACCTCGCCATCTACCTTGCCGCCGCCGTCCTGTGCGTCGCGCTGATGAAGCGCCTCGGCTTCGCCGCCGTGCTCGGCTATCTGTTCGCCGGCATTGCCATCGGGCCGTGGGGCCTCGCGTTGATCGAGGACGTCGAGAGCGCGCAGCATCTCGCCGAGTTCGGCGTCGTGCTGCTGCTGTTCGTGATCGGCCTCGAACTGCAGCCGAGCCGCCTGTGGGCGCTGCGCCGGCCGATTTTCGGCATGGGCAGCGCGCAGGTATGTGGCACCGGTGTGCTGCTGGCGGCCGGCGCGGCCTGGGCCGGTCTCGGCTGGCAGGTCGCGATCGTCGTCGGCCTTGGGCTCGCGATGTCGTCGACGGCTTTCGTCCTGCAGTTGCTGGCCGAAAAACATGAGCTCGCGACGATCCACGGCCGCGCGAGTTTTGCCATTCTGCTGTTCCAGGACATCGCGGTGATTCCACTGCTCGCCGTGGTGCCGTTATTAGCGGCGCCCGGTGCGTTGGGGGATGTCAACCCGCTGTTCGGGATCGGCAAGTTCATTGCGGTGTGCGTCGGCCTGTCGCTGGCGAGCCGCTATCTGTTGCGCCCGCTGTTTCATCTGGTCGCGCGCAGCGAGGTGCCGGAACTCTTCACCGCGACGGCGCTGCTGGTGGTGGTGGCCACCACCCTTCTGATGCACCAACTCGGGCTGTCGGCGACGCTCGGGGCTTTTCTCGCCGGTGTGCTGCTCGCGGACTCCGAGTATCGCCACGAGCTCGAAGCGCGTATCGCGCCCTTCGAAGGACTGCTGCTCGGTCTCTTCTTCATCTCCGTCGGCATGAGCGCCAATCTCGGCCTGGCGGCAAGCGCGCCCTTGACGGTCATGGCGCTCGTGGCCGGCCTGATGATCGTCAAACTGGCGGTGATGGCGGGGCTCGCCCACCTGTTCGGCATGCCGCGGGCCCCCGCGCTGAAACTTGGCGCGGTGCTGTGTCAAGGTGGCGAATTCGCGTTCATCCTGTTCGCACTCGCGCGCGATCAGCGGCTGCTCGACGGCGAAGTTGCCGACATGCTGATGCTGGTGGTCACGGTGTCGATGGCGCTGACCCCGGTGTTCTATGCGCTGGCCGCGCGCCTCACGCGCCGGCCCGCGCCGCAGATGGAAGACTTCGAGCGTGTCGTCGATACCGATCATCACGTAGTGCTCGCCGGCGTCGGCCGTTTCGGTCAGATCACGGCGCGTATCCTGCGCGCGCTGCAGATTCCGTTCACCGCGCTCGAAATCAATCCTGAGCAGCTGGAGCTGGGCCAGCGTTTCGGCAACAAAGCCTATTACGGCGACGCGTCGAACCTGGAGCTGCTGCAGGCGGCGCGCGTCGACAAGGCGAAGGTGTTCGTGCTGGCGATCGATGATCCGGAGGCGTCAGTGCGCACGGCAGGAGTCGTGTCAAAACACTTTCCCGGGGTCCCGATCTTCGCGCGTGCGCGCAATCGACGGCACGTCTATCGGCTGATGGATCTCGGCATCACGCACATCGAACGCGAGACCTATCACTCGAGTCTGCTGATGACCGAGCAGGTGCTGGTGGCGCTGGGCCTGTCGCCACGCCAGGCGCGGCGCGCGGTGCACGCGTTCCGCCAGCATGATGAACAGGCCCTGCAGCATGCCCATGCAATTTACACGGACGACAAGCAGCTCGTGCAGAGCACGCGTGAGGCCGCTGATGAACTGCGCACGCTGTTCGAGGGCGATGCGCGTCTGCGGCCCGGGGGCGACGACTGAAGCGGTCGCGTCCGCGTCAGCGCACCCATGAGGACGGCGCGGGCTGGCGATGGCACATGCTCAGCCGTGTCTTTGCAGACGGTATCACGCACGCCCGACTGCCTCTCCGCCCGCGATCCCGCGCTGACGGCAGAAACCGCTGCAGGCCGGCCCGAGCGTGGCGCTCAGGGCAACTGGTTGGCGTAGCGGGCCTGGATTTCGCCAACTTTCTGCAGGATTTCCGCCTCCATCTGCAGTTGCAGCTTCTCGTTGCCGGCCGGCAGGCGGGGCATGCGAATCATCTGGCCCATACCGCCGTGCTTCATCATCGCGCAGCGCTTGCCCATCGTGCCGTGCATCTGATGCATGTGAGTCATGTCCGTCATCGGCGACGGCGCGGGATCGGCGGCGGGCACGGCTCCCGCAGCAAGTGCGAGCGTCAGCAGGCCTGTGGCGCGTAACAGAGAATTGAATGCGTTCATGGATGCTCCTGCGAAACTGACGGTGGCTCAGAGGCTGACCCTCGCGCGGGTCTTTGCCTCCACATTTTGCGAACTTATCGCGGTGTTGATGTTAATGCCCATCATGATATTGCGCCTTGCCGCACGCGATGAGCCGTCGTGGGTAATCGGCTTCTTCGGCGCCACCCTGTTCATTGCCATTTTCATCGTCACACCGTTTGCCGCGGTCTGCACCCGGCGCTGCGGGCTCCGGGCAACCTACATCCTGTCCGGAGGCACACCTTTGCTGGCGGTCGCCATCGTGTTGACGACCTCGCAGCTTGCGTGGTGGTTCCTGGCGGCGGTCGTGCTGGGCCTGTTCGGCGGCCTGCGCTGGGTGACGGCCGAAGCCTATGTCGCAGAGCTCGCGCCGGCCGCACGGCGGGGTGTCATCATCGGCGCCTTTGAAACCATGGTCGGTGCCTGCTTCGTCGTCGGCCCGCTGCTGGTCAGTTACAGCGGCATCGAGGGCGCGCGACCGCTCGCCATCTGTGGCGGCCTGCTGGTGCTTGGGCTGCTGTGCCTGCTCGGCCTGCCGGCCATCGCCCCGCATGGGGAGGGCAGCGCGCGCGCAGCCTTCACGCGGCTCGCGCGGGAGCGGCCGGCGATTGTGATCGCGGCGGTGATCGGCGGCATGCTCGAAAGTGCACCGACAACCTTTCTGCCGGTCGTCGGCCTGGCGAGTGGCGCTGCGGCGGCCACGGCCGCGACGCTCGTCGCGGTGTTGGGAGTGGGGGGCTTCATCTGCCAGCTGCCGGTCGGACATTACGCGGACAAATTCGCGCTCGAGCGTCTGTTTCGGATCTGCCTGTGGGGGGTGCTCGCCGGGGGGCTCACGCTGGTGGCCGCCGTCGAGTGGCCGGTGCTGCTGTGGCCGATCGCGCTGCTGTGGGGCGCGGCAGCCGGCGGGATCTACACGCTGGCGATGATCACCATCGGTCACGCGTACAGCGGCGCGAACCTGGTCGGCGCGACGGCCGCGCTGGTGTTCGCGTATTCGCTCGGGGGCGCCGCCGGTCCGGCGCTGGCGGGCCTCGCGATCGGCGCCGCGCCGGCTTACGGCTTCCCGGCCCTGATGAGCGCCGTCGCCGTGCTGGGGCTGTTACTGATCCGCGAGCGCAGTGTCTAGCCGCGCCTGGCGCGCACGGTGTTTCATGCATCGCGCGGCGATCGTGGCCGTGCTCGCGAACGTGGCCGCTGAAAGTCTGCTGCTGCTGATCAAACGTATCGGCACGCCGCTGACCAGCGATCTCGGCACTGAGCCCGATCTGTTGTTCCGCAGCTCCCGCATCGGGCTCGCGATTGTCATCTTGTCGTCGATGATCGTGCTCGACCGCTCGCGGGCCCTCACGCTGGCAAGCCTGCGTCACGCCGACAGCAATCTGCAGTACTGATGGACTGCCAGATGCCTGTGCTCGATGGACTGGAGGCGACACGGGGCATTCGCGCTGCCGAAGCGGCGAGCGGCACTGCGCGGTGTCGCATCGTGGCGCTGACGGCAAACGCCTTCGCCGACGATCGCGCGCGCTGTCTCGCTGGCATGGATGACTTCCTGTCGAAACCCTGCACCTTTGCCCGGCTGCAGCGCGTGGTGCGGCGGCGGGCAGACGCCACAGTCTGATCTGCGCGCGACGCGATCGCCAACCCGCTGTACCGCTGCTCGAACGTGTACCGGACTTGAGCCTCGCCTGACGCGCGCATGACGACGGCCCAGCCTCGAGTGAGCTGTCAGCCGTCCTTCTTCTTTACCAATTTTTCGCGCAGCCGCTCGGCGTCGCCACGCGCAGGAAACTGCGCATGCTTTTTGAGCAGCGCTTCAACGCTCGTCAAGGCCGCGGCGTGTTCGTCGGCGGCATCGAGCGCCCACGCGTGGTGGTAGTGCACCGTCGGATCCTGGCCCAGCCCGGCCACTGCCTGTTCAATCAGTTTCAGGCCCCGTTGCACCTGACCCTGGCGCACCAGAATCCAGCCGAGCGTGTCGGCGGCTTCGGGGCTTTCTGGTAGTTGCTGGTGTGCGCGTTGCGCATAGTCGAGCGCGCGGGGATCGCCGGCTTCATCGTAGAGCCACGCAAGATTGTTCAGCGCGACCGCATGCCCGGTCTGCGCGGCGAGCAGGCGTTCGAACCCGGCACGCGCTTCCTGCATGCGACCGTCGCCAAGGTCGGCCATCGCCAGTGATTCGCGTGCGAGCAGATCGTCGGGATGCGCCGTCAGCCAGTCCGTGAGCAACGCGCGTGCGGCCTCGCGTTCGCCGCGTTGCCGTTCGGCGTCTGCGAGCTGGAGCAGGCGCAGGGTGCTGCGTTCCTTCGCAAATGCGGCTTGCAGGGCCGCGACGGCCGCGGCGGGTTGGCCCTGCTGCGCGGCGAGAGCGGCCGCTGCCGCATCGGCGTCAGGCGCTTCAGGGTTAAGTTTGCGCAGTTGTGCGATGGCGGCTTCCGCCGCCGGCACGTCGCGTGCCTCGAGCGCGAGCGCAAACTGGCCGCGCCAGGGCTCGAGGGCGAGCGGCGCGCGCGCGGTCGCCCGTCGGTAGGCTTCGCGAGCTTCGTCAGGGAGCCCGGCCGCGCGCGCCGCATCGGCGTAAAGCAGGATGGTCGGCGGGCTGTCCGGTTCCTCCGCGTAGAGCTCAGCCAGTTTTGCGTGGGCCGCCTCTGCCCGGCCGGCGCCAAGCTGTACATAGCTCCAGAGCAGGCGATTGCGGGGATGCTTCGGCGCGATCGCCAGCGCTTCGTCCGCCAGCCGCAGCGCGCGCTCGCGTTCGCCTGTGCGCAGGTAACGCAGCGCGAGCACCCAGCGCGGTTCGCTGGCCTGGGGGTCGGCCTCGACCAAACGCTCGAGGAGCGCGTCAGCTTCCGCGCCGCGCCCCTCGGCATTGGCCAGCGCCGCCAGTGCCAATACCGCCGGCGTATAACGCTGATCTGCGGCGAGTGCTGCTTCGAGCTTCGCCTTGCCTGCCGCAGTGTTGCCCGCGCGCAGTTCGATCATGCCGAGCGTACTCAGTGCCGGCGCAAACTTCGCATCAAGTGTCAGCGCCTGCCCGAGCGCGGCACGCGCGAGCGCCGGTTCGCCGGCTTCGGCTGCCGCGACGCCGAGCAGGTTATGCGCTATCGGATCCTCGGGGCGCAGTGCGACCAGCGCCCGGGCAGATGCCAGCGCGTCGGTTCTGTTGCCGCCTAGCAGCTGCAGATAGGTCAGTGCCTGGCGGGGGGCGGGATGGTCCGGCGCGTCGGCGACGAGCTGTTCGAGATCGGCAAGACCGCTCTGCGCTTCGCCGCCTAGCAGCCGGCCGACGGCGCGCTGTGTTTTCAGCGCCATCGATTCGGGCGCCAGGCGTTGTGCCTGGGCGAGCGCCGCCTCGCCGTTGGCAATTTCGCCGGCCTGGAAATAGGCCTGGCCCAGCAGCGCGAGCAGGCCGGCGTCGGATGTGCCGGCCGCGGCGATGGGGGCAAGGACCACGATCGCCTCGCGTGCGCGCTGTTGCTTCAGCAGCACCGTGCCCAGCAGGCGTTGGGCCGGTGGGTAAGGCTCGTGATGTTTGACGAAGGTCCTCAGCAGGGCTTCAGCCCGCGCCAGCTTGTCCTGCCGGAATGCTGAGTCCGCTGCCATCAGCAGCGCGGACGGGTGCGTGGGCGCGACGCGCAGGACGTCGTGCAGTGCCGCCGCCGCGGCGGGCCAATCCTCGCGCACATAGGCGAGCCAGCCGACCAGGTGGCGCGCGATAACGCTCTGCGGGGCAAGCTTGCCGAGACGCGCGACCACCGGGGTCGCGGCGTCGACATCGCGCTGTGTCAGCAGCGCTTCAGCGAGACCGGCGAGCGCATCGGCATCGTCCTTGGCGTGGCTCAGCGCCGTTTCGAAAACCTTCGCCGCAGCGGCGGGATGCTGCGCGGCGAGCTTGATTCTGCCGTCGAGGATCAGCGCGCCCGGATCCTCCGGCGTCAGCGCCAGCGCCTGGTCCACGGCCGTCTGCGCGCCCTCGAGATCCTGTTCGGACATGGCGAGCCGCGCGGTGGCGAGGTACAGACTCGCGGTTTCCGGCTCGCGCGTGGCGGCCTTGACCAGGACCTCGCGCGCCTCGTCGAATTCGCCGAGCGCCGCACGCGCGGTCGCTTCGAGCGCGTCCACGTCGCCTGTGCGGGGGCCGGTATAGCTCCCCAGAGAGGTCAGTGCTTCGCGATGCTCGCCCAGCGCGATGCGCGCGCGCGCGATGTCAAGATCGATATCGGGGTGCTGCGCGCGCAGCGGGTACGCGCGCCGCAGCTCCTTCAGCGCAAGCAGCGGCTGTTTCTCGGCCAGATAGAGCTGGCCGAGACGCCGGCGCGCGCCGAGATCCTTCGGGTTCTGCTGCAGCAGGTTCTGGTAGCCGATCACCGCGTCATCGAGGCGCCCGGCGGCCACGGCGGCCTCCGCTGCGACGCGCAGGTCCGTCGGCGGCTGGGCATCCTGCAACATGAACAGAGTCCCGCTGGCGACGGCGGCCGCGATGATCAGGATGAGGGCGATCAGTCGCCCGCGGCGGCGGGGCGGGACAACGCTATCTTGCATGTTGGTTCCGGCCGGCTGTCAGCCAGGCATTGTGGTCACGGTCAGAGGCGGCCCTCGGCACTCGCCATCGGAGCGTAACCGGGTGCACGGAACCGCGCATGCAGCTGGCGCCGTCGCACGCCCACGTTGCCGCCATCGTAGTGCGGAAAACACAGGGCATCCTGCATCAGCCCGGCAAGCGGTGTCAGGTCGGTGTAGCGGTCGACGCCGGCGAGCCGCAGCGCATCGTACACCACCTACGCGCACAACTCGGACGCGTAGATTTTCGTCATCATGGCCAGCGCGTCGCTGCGCCGCCCGGTGATGTCGAGCTGATGACAAGCTTTCCAGGTCAGATAGCATACCGCTGCGAGGCGCAGGCGGAGTTCGGCGAGCATGCGGCCCACGTTCTGATGTTCGATGACGCGCACCGTGCTTGGGCGACGATCGGACTTCGCGAACTCGAAGGCGATGTCGAAAGCGGCGCGCATGACCCCGGTGCAGGCGGTCCCGATCAACGCCGCCGTCCACGACAACGCAGGCTGGCAGATCGCCGCTCCATCGCCCGGCCGACCGAGGATGTCCGAGGCCGGCACACGCACCTCGTTGAAGTGGATGCGTGGCGACACGGCGGCGCGATGGCCAACGGTGTCGAGACAGGCCGTGACTTCAACGCCAGGCGTGTTGCCGGGCACCACGATCACCGCGAGCGACTCCCGCGGCGGCCGCGACAGAAACGCAGCGGGCGTGATGCGCAGCCTGTCCATCTTGCGCCTGACGGTCACCGCCTGCAGCTCGCCCCACCGCCCACAGAAGACGGCGGGGCAGCGCTGGCTGCCGGCTGGCTACAGCCGATAGACGCGCGTGGCGGTGCCCCAGAACATCGCGTCCTGCTCGGCTTCGGTATAACGGGCGGCCATCTTCTTGAACGCGTTCCACAGCACGGGATATGACAGCGCGCATTTGTCGACCGGGAAATTGCTCTCGAACATGCAGCGCTCGGGGCCGAACTGCTCGATCGCATAGTGGTAATAGTCCGCCTGGCTGGCCACGATTTCGTCCGAGGTCGGTGGACGTTGAGCCGTTTCCCACCCGAAACCACACCATGGCATGGCGAGACCGCCGAGTTTGATCACGACATTCGGGCACTGGGCGACGTCCGCCAGATCGCGCTTCCACTGCGCGCGGATTTCGATTTCGCGCCCCGCATAAGGCCCGACGCCGAGCGGCGTGCCGAGGTGGTCGAGCACGATCGGCACCGACGGAAACACACGGGCGAGCGCGGTCAGGTGGGGCGTCTGGTGGTAGTAATGATAGGCATCGAACACGAGGTTCATGTCGGCAAGCACCGCAAAGCCTTCGCGGAAGGCTGCCCGCCCGTACAGATTGCCGTCGGTCAGGCCTTCCATGCTGAGCAGACCGTCATAGGCATCCCACGCGGCAATCTGCCGGATGCCGCGAAACAGGGTGCTGGCAGATGTGTGTGCGTCGAGCACCGCCCGCACGTTGGCGCCGAGCTGCAGCTCGGCCGTGCTCATGATCGCGCCGATCTGCGCCGCTCTCGGCCGCGTGCGCGCTTCAGCGGCAATGGCATCGACCCATTCGGTCTCGCCAACGACACGCAGGTGTTCCGGGCCTTCTGTCCGGTAGCCTTCCCAGCACTGCAGATAGACCGTCTTCTCGACTTTGTGCGTATCGGTGTCGGCCCAGAGGTCGTCGAGCTCGTAGTGCGGAAAGTCGGGGTTCTGTACAAAAAAATGATGATGAGGATCCACGATGCGGCGACCCGGGTCGACGATTTTTTCTTTGACCTGATCCAGCCAGCCCTGACGGACTTCAATTCCCATGGTGGTGCCCTCCCTCTGTCGCGCGGATGTCGACGGTTGCGTTCGATAAGTGCTCGCAGAGTAGCAGACGGCTCGCGGGTCGCGGGATGAATGCGTTGCAACATGAAGGCGAGGGGCGTTGGTCGTGGCAGCACGGTGAACACGGAGGTGGGCTGCAAGGCTGTGATCGCCAGCCTGATGGTTTTGCAGGCCTTGCCCCCAACCCAAGATTCGCAGGTGGCTGTCCCAGATGACGGAAAAGGGTGTCCCCCGATTCCCTCCGCCAATTTCCCACGCGTCGAGGTGCTGCCATCGTCGATTACCATATGCGATATGACGATCATTGCCGCGCCGATGTGGAGCGCCGAAGGAGAGAGGGGAATGAATACGGTAGATACCGATTATCTGGTCGTCGGCGCGGGTGCCGCTGGCATGGCTTTCGCCGATACGCTGATTGGCGAATGCGGTGCCGATGTCGTGATGGTTGAGCGACGAGATGCGCCGGGCGGACACTGGCACGATGCTTACCCGTTCGTGCGCCTTCACCAGCCTTCTGCGACCTACGGTGTCAATTCGCGGCCGCTCGGCGCGAACGCGATCGATACCATTGGATCCGATGCCGGCTTCTACGAGCGCGCGACCGCGCCCGAGATCTGCGGCTACTACAGGAAAGTGCTCGATGAGACACTGTTGCCCTCGGGCCGGGTGCGCTTCTTCGGGATGTGCGACTACGTCGGCGATTTCTCGGGGGAGCACATCTTCACGTCCAGGCTGACCGGTGCCAGCACCAAGGTTCATGTGCGCCGCAAGGTGGTAGATACGACCTATCTCGAAGTCGCGGTACCGGCAACGCATCTGCCGTCCTTCGCGATCGATGCGGACGTGCGCTTTCTGCCGGTCGGTGAACTCGTGCACCTCGACGCAGCGCCCAGCGGCTACACCATCCTCGGCGGCGGCAAGACCGCCATGGATGCGTGCTGCTGGCTGCTCGAGAACGGGGTGCCACCGGACAGCATCCGCTGGATCCGGCCACGCGATTCCTGGGTGCTGCCGCGCGCGTGCTTTCAGCCGCTCGATCTGGTCGGCCCGACGCTGGAGGACTTCGCCCGCGCGCTGGACATCCTTGGCCAGGCCGGCAGCGTCGAGGATCTTTATCGTCGGCTGGAAGGCGGTGGCCTGGCACGTCGCTTCGATCGGACGGTCACGCCGACCATGTTTCGCGGCGCCATCTTGAGCGCAGCGGAATGCGACGCGCTGGAGCGCATCGAGCAGGTGGTCCGCCTCGGGCGGATCCGCCGTCTGAGCATTGACCGCATCGTGCTGGAGCACGGCGACATCCCGACCGACTCGCGCCAGGTGCACGTCGACTGTACGGCAAGCGCCTTCCGGGTCAATCCCGAGCGTCCGATCTATGAACCGGAGCGCATCACCCTCCAGGGTTTGGTGGGTGGCTTCACCAGCTTCTCCGCGGCCACCATCGGTTTCGTCGAGGCCACGCGCGGTGATGACGTCGAGAAGAACCGTCTCTGCATACCGACCCGGACGCTGGACCAGCCGAGCGACTGGATACGCGCCTACCGCGGCATGATCCACACCAACGTCATGAATGCCGCCGACCCGGCTATGGCCGCATGGCTCGAGCGCACGCGCCTCAATATCACGAGCGGCATGACCAGGTACCAGGACGACCCGCGAGTACAGAGCGCGCTCGCCCGTATCGCCGAACTCGCCGAACCCGCCCGGCACAACGCCGACCGACTCCTGGCGCCTTAGTGTGAACATCATCCGGGACACCCACTGTTCTCCGTACGCTGCGGCACCGCTGAAGACATCGCCCGGATCCGGATCTGTCAGCCGCCAGCGCCAGGCGAGCGGGTGTTGCCGCTGACGCAGGCCGCATCACGGGGCCGATGCTTTGCCTGCTCTCTCCGCGCGTTGCCGTCCGAAGTGGCGGATCGCCACCGCCATGCCCGCGAACTGCAACAGCGCGCAGAAATACATCGGGGCGCCGACGCGCCAGTCGAGCCGCGGGAGTTCGGAGACGACGGCCATCAGCGGTGCGCCGAACACCGGCGCGATCACGGCCATCATGCTCGCGAGCGACGACACGGCGCCCATCGTCTCGCCCTGCGCGCGGGCATCCGCAGCGTTCGATACGATGCTTTGCAGCGAGGCCGAGACGGTCCAGCCAAGCAGGTTGCAGGCAATCACGGCGAACATCACCCATTCCGCGGTGGCGAGGCCCCAGCACACATAGCCGATGCCGCTCGACGCAAGGCCGGCGATCGCCAGATGTCGGGCACTGAAGCGCCGTAGCAGTGGCGTCAGCAGAAAGCCCTGCACGAGCGTCGATGCAAGACCCATCGCGAACAGCGACCAGCCGTTCTCGCGCGGACCCCAGCCGAAGCGGTAGGTCGTGTACAGCACCCACGTGGTGTACATCACGAACATGGAGAGATTGGCTGCGGCAATCACCCACAGCAAACGCCCGATGCCCTGCAGCCGTGCGACGCGCTGCAGGGCGCTGAGCGGATTGAGACTGGCGCGATTAATCGCGCGGCGCCGGGAGACGGGCAGCGATTCCGGCAGTACGAACACGCCGTAGAGCAGGTTAGCGAGCGCGAAGCAGCCGGCGACGAGGAAGGGCAGGCGGAGATTGATGTCACCGAGTACGCCACCCATCACCGGCCCGAGGATGAAGCCGATGCCAAACATCGCGCCGAGCTGGCCGAAGCGGCGCGTGCGTTCCTCGGGCGCCGAGATGTCGGCGACATAGGCGTTGGCGATCGCTGCGTTGGCCTGCAGGGCGCCGCCAAACATGCGCACCACGATCAGGATCCACAGTTCACTGGCATAGGCCATCGCGAAGAAATTGAAGCCCAGACCGCAGAACCCCAGCAGCAGCACGCGCCGTCGGCCGTAGCGATCCGACAGCGCGCCCAGAATCGGCGCGCCGATGAAGTTCGCGACACTGAACGCGCATGCCAGCACCCCGTACCACAGCGCGTGATCGACCGGATCCCCCGTGAAACGCCCGACCAGTGGCGGCAGGACCGGCACGATGATGCCGATCGAGATCATGTCGATCAGCACCGCGATCATAATGAAGCGCATCGCCGCCGGACGCCCGGGCGGCTGATCGGTCAACGGCGGGACGGCGCGGTTGGTCAAGGGCAATGCTCGGTGGGGAGCGGCGAGTATACGCGGCTCGATTCACGCTGCTGCTGTCGTGACGGCGAGACCCCTGACAGGCTGGTGAAAACGCCTACGGCCACTGCCTGCGGCGTTCAAGTGTCGAACACTTGTCGAACGGATTGTTGGGCTTCCTGCGTCAGCCGAACCTACGGCGCTTGTGCGCCTGATTCGAAGATCCCAAGTTCTACGCTGCGCGCGCCTCCCGTAGCCCGGGTGGAACCCGGGATCGATGACAGCACGCCGCCGAGCTCCGCCAGTGTGACGGCGATCGTCATGCGTGTTGGGCTTCCTACGTCAGCCCAACGGCCGCAGTGAGGCACTTTCACGCCAACCTGCGGCCCGGGACAGCAGCAGGGTCGCCACACGCGATGACTGCGCCCATCCGTTTCTTCTCTGTGTTGCTCCGTCTTCTCTGTGGCTGAATTTTCCTTCGTTGAGCACACACCGGGCGCGCGGCTTTACGCGTAGTTTGGCGGCCGACGGCTGGCCCAGGGCTGCGCCTGTTCGAGCTGGCCGGCGAGGCTGTACAGCGTTTCCTCGTCCGCCAGCTTGCCGACGAACTGCATCGCGAGCGGCAGGCCGGCTTTCGACTGCCACAGCGGCAGCATGATTGCCGGCTGGCCGGTGGTGTTGAACAGCGGCGTGAACACCGAGTAGTCCTGGATGATGTGTTTCCACCAGCCGAGCATGTCGAGGTTCTTCGCGTTCTGATCGAGTTCGCCGAGTTTCGCGACTTCGCGCGCGAGGCCCGGGGTCAGCAGCACGTCGTAATCTCGCATCACCGCGCCGACCTGGCGCGAGATCGCGTTCTGCCAGGCCATTGCTTCTTCGAGCTGCATGGCCTTCAGGCCCTGCGCGTAGCGATAGACTTCGAGCGTCACGGCCTCGACCGTCTTGGGCCCGATCTTGCGCCCCGTGATCCCCGCGAACTGCTCCATGAAGTAGCCGAGCGTCACCGCCCACAGACGGATGGTCGACTCGTTGAACAGGTCGGCGTCGTAATTGATGCGCACCGGTTCGCAGAGGTGTCCCAGATCCTCCAGCAGCTTCACCGTGTCGGCGAGGCGATCTTTGATCTCGCGCGTGATCGCGCGCCCGCCCGGCAGGCGATCGACGACGCCAATGCGCAGCTGTCCCGGGGGCATCATCGCCGCGGTCAGGAAGCCGCGGCGCGGCGGCGGCGCGTCGTAGAAGTAGCCGTCGTCCGGGCCAGCGAGGGCATCGAGCAGCGCGGCGGAATCGCGCACCGAGCGCGTTTCGGCAAACTCGACCGCCATCCCCCACAGGAAAATCCCCGCATCGGGCCCGGTCGGTGTGCGGCCGCGCGAGGGCTTCATGCCGACCACGCCGTTGCACGCAGCCGGGATGCGGATTGAGCCGCCGCCGTCGTTCGCGTGCGCGATCGGCACCATGCCGCTGCCGACCGCCGCGCCGGCGCCACCGGACGAGCCGCCGACCGAATGCCCCAGGTGCCAGGGATTGCAGGTCGAGCCGTAGACCAGCGCTTCGCTGTTCGCGTTGAAGGCCATCTCGGGGGTGGTGGTCGTGCCGATCGTCACCAGCCCGCTCGCGCGGCAGCGGCGCATCAGTTCGGTGTCGGCATCGAAGCGCACGCCCTGCGCGAGCCGCGAGCCGGCCGAGGTCACCATGCCCTTGTAGTGCATGCCGAATTCCTTGACGAGGAAGGGCACGCCGCGGAACGGGCCATACGGCAGGCCGGCCTTGACCTCGCGCATCGCGCCGTCGCGCGTGCGCTGCACGACGCAGTTGATCCTGGGATTCAGGCGTTCGACGGCGTCCAGAGCACTGTCGACCAGGTCCGCGGGCGACACTTCGCCGCGCCGTACGAGTTCGGCGAGGCCCATGCCGTCGAATTGGCTGTATTCGGCAAAAATCATGCGTGCTACTCCGCTGCGGACAGATGGAACGGCCACCGTGGAACGCGGTGGGTCTGCGCCCGATTATAAGGACGGGCTCGAAGGCGGCAATCAAATCCGCGCGCGGACGGCACTGCGGCGGCGCGTCGTCTGCGCGTGTTTTGGCCTCGGCGTGTCAGGCGTCGTATGCTCCCGGCCATGAATGCTCCGCAACGTATCGCCGCCATCCCCGGCGACGGCATCGGCCGCGAAGCCGTGCCGGCAGGACTGCGCGTGCTGGAGGCGGCGGCGCGCCGCCATGCGCTTTCGCTGCAGTTCGACCATTTCGATTTCGCGAGCTGCGACTACTACCTGCGCCACGGCCGCATGCTGCCCGCGGACTGGCAGGCGCAGCTCGCCGGCTACGACGCTATTTTCTTCAGCGCTGTCGGCTGGCCCGCCAGCGTGCCCGATCATGTCTCGGTGTGGGGTTCCATCCTCACGTTCCGCCGTGAGTTCGATCAGTACGTGAACCTGCGGCCGGTCTTGTCGCTGCCGGGCATCGAATCCCCGCTGAAGGGCCGCGGGCCGGGCGACATCGATATTCTGACCGCCCACTTCGTGCTCCATCCGGATTGGTTCGATGTGGTCGTCGCGAGCAACCTGTTCGGCGACATCCTGTCCGACTTCGGCCCGGCCTGCACCGGCACGATCGGCATCGCGCCGTCAGCGAACCTTAATCCGGAGCGCCGTTTTCCGAGCCTGTTCGAACCGGTCCACGGCTCGGCACCCGATATTGCCGGCCAGGGCATCGCGAATCCGGTCGGCCAGATCTGGTCGGGCGCCCTGATGCTGGACTTCCTCGGCCACCCCGCCGCGCACGACAGCATCCTCGCGGCCATCAAGTCCGTGCTCGGCGCAGGGCCGGCGCAGGCGCCGCTGACGCCGGATCTGGGCGGCACCGGCACAACGCGCGCCCTGGGGGCGGCGATCGCCGCGGCACTGTGAGCCAGGATCAAGCGGCCCTCAGCGAATCTGCGCTCGAACGCATCGAGCTGAAAATCGCCTACCTCGAAAGCGCCTACCAGCAGCTGAGCGATGTCGTTTATCGCCAGCAGCGGGAAATCGAGGTGCTCCAGGCCCGGCTGGCCGCGTCTCAGCGTCTGCTCGAAGCGCTGAAATCGGAGGCCGCGCCCGGCTTTCCAGACGACGAACGACCCCCGCACTACTGAACCGCCAGACTGCTTGCGCGTGGCGGCCAGTCCGCCGCTAAACCGCAGGCATCATCATGTTCCCGGGCCGGCCCCGGGCGCGTCGCCCTGTGTCCGGGCCCGGCTGCACCAGGGTTCGCCGCGGCATGGAAATCAAGATCGACGTCAACAACGTGAAGCTGGGCATGTTCGTGGCCCGCCTGGACCGACCGTGGCTGGGTACGCCGTTGTGCTTTCAGGGCTTCTGGGTTTGCAACATGGAAGCCATCGACAAGCTGCGGATGTACTGCTCGGCGGTCTGGGTGCGCACCGACAAGAAAGGGCGGCCGACCGAGGTCGAGGATCCGGGTGAAGTCGACTGGCGCGACCGTAGCGTGCGTTCCGATCGCGAGGCACGCCTCATCGACTACCTGCCGCACAAGCCGGTGCAGCATGTCGACACGGTGCTGGTCGAGGAAGAGCTCGATGCCGCACACCTCGTCCGCCGCAAGCTCTGCGAGGCGCCAGCAGAACTGTCCGATATCGGTCTCGGCGCGATGCTGATCGATATCGGCAAGCTGAAGCTGCCCGCTGAACTGATGACGAAAGTCGCGACGCTGACCGACACCGAGCAGGCGTTGGTGCGCCGGCATGTCGAGTTCGGCGTTGAGCTGGTCCGTGAGGCGCCGGGCATCAACTCGCGTATTCTCGAGATCGTAGCCAATCATCACGAGCGCTATGACGGCAACGGTTATCCTGGTGGTCTCGCTTTCCGCAAGATCCCGCCGTTTGCGCGCATGGTCTCGATTGCCGATTTTTTCGATGCGGTGACCAGCGACAAGCCCTATGCGTCCGGCATTTCGCCGCATGACGCGATGCGTAAACTCTACGACGAAGGCGACAAGGCCTTCCAGCGGGAACTGGTCGAGCAGTTCATCCAGAGCATCGGCATCTACCCGACCGGCACGCCGGTGGAGCTGTCGACGGGCGAAGTGGGCGTGATCGTCGGCCAGAACCGTGTGCGCCGTCTGAAACCCCGGCTGATGCTCATTCTCGATGCTGACAAGCAGCCGCTCAAGCCGTTCGTGGAGCTGGACCTGATGGAGCTGCCCGGTGCGCAGGACGGACGCGAGGCGGTGTCGATCAGGCGGAGCGTCGAACCCGAGCAGTTCGGGATCGATCCGCGCCAGTTCTACATCACCGCGGAGCGGACGACCCCGGAGATTCTGCGCAACATCGCACTGTTGATGTGAATACCGATTTTGCCGGCCTGCCGGGGCATCGTCGCTGTCTCGAGGCACGGGACCTCGCGCTGCGGCGCTGTCGCGCGGGCAAGCACGTGGGGGTCATGCTGGAGCGCGTGCGTCACCTGCAGGAGCTCAAGGCCAGCCATGGTTGTGCGTGCGCCGAGGCGGTGGTGCACGCGCTGGCGGAACGCATTGTCCCGCTGCTGCGAACAGATGACGCGATTGAACGCATCGATGACAACGGCCTGGCGCTGATCCTGCCGGACCTCTCGGCGAATGCCCAGGCCGAGCTTGCTGCGAACGGGATACATCAGGCTTGCCAACAGGGCTTCGTTGTCGACGGTGAACGCCTGATGGCCAGGGTCAATATCGGCATGGCGTTCCATCCCGCCGAGGGCACGACGTCCGATGCGCTCGTGCGTTGCGCCGAGATCGCGGCGACCGAGGCGGTGGACACGCCGTCCGGCTACGCCGTCTACGCGAACATCCTGGACCCGGGGCATCAGGAACAGCGCAGCTATCAGCTCGAGCGCGCGCTCGAGGGCGCAATCGATCGGGATGAACTGCATATCTCTCTCCAGCCGAAAGTGTTACTGAGCAGTGGCGCGCTGGTCGGCGCCGAGGCGCTGTTGCGCTGGACGCGTGCGCACGGCAGGCTCGTGCCGCCTGATGTGTTCATTCCGATTGCCGAGCAGAGCAATCTGATCGTGCCGCTGACGATCTGGACGCTGAACACGGCGATGCGAGCCTGTGGGGCGCTGTTCGACCGTGATCCCGAATTCTCGGTGGCCGTGAATCTGTCGCCGGTGGCGCTCAACGATCCGGATATCTTCCCGCTGATCGCCGAGGCCGCGAACATCTGGTGCGCCGACCGCCGGCAACTGGTGCTTGAGATCACCGAAACCGCGCTGTTTCGCGATCCCGAAACGGCGCTGCGCACGCTCGATCAATTTCACGGCGAAGGGATTCGCCTGTCAATTGATGACTTCGGAACGGGTTATTCGTCGCTCGCCCAGCTCGCGCGCCTGCGCCTCGGTGAACTGAAAATCGACCGCTCGTTCGTCAACGGCGTCACGCACATCGAACGCAACATGCAGATCGTGCGCAGCGTCATCGATTTGGCCCACAACTTCGGCATGGCGGTGGTCGCCGAAGGCATCGAGGATCACGCAACCTACGCCTGTCTGACGGCG
>Ga0163144_10006494_pt1 | contig 25783 bp, 24 predicted proteins | sample OliLak19BULKMAT1_FD_123175 | JGI IMG/M metagenome (GOLD analysis project Ga0163144, IMG submission 123175) | Freshwater microbial mat bacterial communities from Lake Vanda, McMurdo Dry Valleys, Antarctica - Oligotrophic Lake LV.19.BULKMAT1 | ecosystem: Environmental > Aquatic > Freshwater >... | reverse complement strand
GCGGCGAGGGTGCCATCGCGGCTCGCGCCGGCAGGTTGTTGCGCGCCAGGAACGACACGACCTCGGCCGCCACATCGGGTGCCGCGACGCGCGCCACCGTGGCGTTGTTGGTCTCGGCCCACTCGCAGAACAGGTCGACCTTCTCAGGCTGCGCGAGTTGCGCGCGCGCCACGACGGGACCGCGAGGCGGCGCCGCCAGCCGTGCATCGACGGCCTGACGCTGCTCACCCGAGATCTCGCCGCGGCGGAGCGAACGCCTGATGCCGTTCAGGATCTGGGAGCGCGCTTCGCTCATGCCCGCCTCTTCTTCCATTGCGCGTGGAACGTGCCGCCCGCCGGCGGGGCGGGCAGGTCGCGGAAGCGGGTCCAGCCGCCGGCCAGCGGCATCGCGCGATAGCGACCCTCGGCGCGTCCAAACAGCGCCAGCACGCGATTGGCGAGCGCCGTGAGGCGTCGATAAAGAGCCGGCCGGCGGGCAACGAAGCTCCACAGCGCCAGGCCGTGGCGCACCGCCCCGGGTGTCAGGTGCCGCTCGAACTCGCGCTCGCGCCAGTGCCGCATCAGCTTGGGCAGCGGGATGCGCACCGGACAGACGCTCTCGCAGCGGCCGCAGAAGGTCGAGGCATTGGGCAGGTTGCCGGCCTCCTCGACGCCGATCAGCTGCGGCGTCAACACCGCGCCCAGCGGGCCGGGATAAACCCAGCCGTAGGCGTGACCGCCGATCGCGCCATAGACCGGGCAATGGTTCATGCAGGCGCCGCAGCGGATGCAGCGCAGGATGTCCTGCATCTCGGTGCCGAGCACGGAAGAGCGGCCGTTGTCGAGGATGACGACGTGATAGTGCTCCGGCCCGTCGAGATCGCCGGCGCGCCTGGGGCCGGTGTTGAACGTGGTGTAGGCCGAGGATTCCTGGCCGGTTGCCGAGCGCGCCAGCACGCGCAGCAGGACGGCGGCATCCTCGAGCGTCGGGATCACCTTCTCGATGCTGGCCAGCACGATGTGCATGCGGGGCAGCGTGTTGGAGAGATCGGCATTGCCCTCGTTGGTGATGAGCATGGACGAGCCGGTCTCGGCGACCAGGAAGTTGGCGCCGGTCAGGCCCACGTCGGCATCGAGGAACTTCTGGCGCAGCACGTAGCGCGCCTCGGCGACGAGGTCGTTGCGCTCGGTCAGGCGCTTGGTGAAGCCGAGCTTGGCGTGGTGCTCGAGGAAGGTATCGGCCACCTGGTCCTTGGTGAGGTGGACCGCCGGCGCGATGATGTGGCTGGGCGGTTCGCGGCGGAGCTGGATGATGTATTCGCCAAGGTCGGTCTCGATCGGTGCGATGCCGATCGCTTCGAGGTGCTCGTTGAGCGCGATCTCCTCGGCCACCATCGACTTCGACTTGGCCACCGTCCGGGCGCCCATGCTCTGGCACAGCTCGCCGATGATGCGCCGCGCATCGGCGGCGGTCGGCGCCCAATGGACGTGGCCGCCCAGTGCCAGCACCTTGCGCTCGAACTCTTCCAGGTAGAAATCGAGGTTGGCCAGGGCGTGGTTCTTGATGTCGCGGGCGCGATCGCGCAGCGCCTCGAACTCGGGCAGGCGCTCGGCGGCCTGGCGTCGGCGTTCAGAGAAGCCGACCTTCAGTTTGCTGAGTGAGTCCTGCAGGTTGGGGTCGGCCAGCGCATGGTCGACGTTGTTGTTGAAGTCGCGGGCGGTGGATTCCATCAGCCGGGCCCGCCGCGTTCTGGTTCGCCGATGGCGGGAAGGTCGCCCATGCCGGCCAGCACTTCGGCGACATGGCGGACGCGCACCTGGCTTCCTTCGCGCTGCAACTTGCCCGCCATGTTCATCAGGCAGCCGAGGTCGCCGGCCAGCAGCGTGTCGGCGCCCGACCCAGCGATATCGGCTGATTTTTCACCAACCATGGCATTCGATATTTCAGGATATTTCACGCAGAAAGTGCCGCCAAAGCCGCAGCACACCTCGGGGGTCTTCATCTCGCGGACCGAGAGGCCTTTTACGGCGGCGAGCAGGCGGCGGGGTTGCTGCTTGACGCCCAGCTCCCGCAGTCCGGAACAGGCATCGTGGTAGGTGACGGCGCCATCATAGCGCGCCGTGACCGTCTCGACCCCCAGCACGTCGACCAGGAATGCCATCAACTCGTAACTGCGCCCGGCCAGGTTCTCGGCCCGGGCTTTCATCGCCGGATCGTCGTCGAACAGGCCGGGATAGTGATGGCTCAACATGCCGCCGCAGGAACCGGAGGGCGCCACAACGGCGTCGTAGCCGTCGAAGGCATTGATGACCTGGACCGCGATCGCCCGCGTTGTTTGCCGGTCGCCGCTGTTGTAGGCCGGCTGGCCGCAGCAGACCTGCAACGGCGGCACCTCGACCGTGCAGCCCGCGTCCTCGAGCAGTTTGACGGCGGCGAAGCCTATCGAGGGCCGGAACAGATCGACGAGGCAGGTGACGAAAAGCGCGACGCGGCGCGGGCGGGGGGATGTACCGGACGGTGACTGTGACACGGCGGCCAAGATGGCAGCCGCGAAAATAGGGCGCAACGACCCCTTGTTTAGAATGATTCTAATCTGTTATAAAATCGACTATCACGAGTGGAGATGAGAGATGGATGAACAGACTGCCGCAAACGCCAGCCAGTGCCCTGTCGCACACGGCGCTCGCCCCAAGGAGACTTTCGCGGGCCGATCGAACCGCGACTGGTGGCCGAACCAGCTCAACCTGAATGTCCTGCACCGGAACTCGGCCCTGTCCGATCCCATGGGCAAGGACTTCGACTACGCGAAAGAATTAAAGAAGCTCGACCTGCAGGCGCTGAAGAAGGACCTGCATGCGCTGATGACCGACTCGCAGGATTGGTGGCCGGCCGACTTCGGTCATTATGGTCCGTTTTTCATTCGCATGGCATGGCACAGCGCCGGCACCTACCGCATCGGCGATGGCCGCGGTGGCGCGGGCTCGGGCACGCAGCGCTTCGCGCCGCTCAACAGCTGGCCGGACAACGTGAATCTCGACAAGGCGCGCCGGCTGCTGTGGCCGATCAAGCGCAAGTACGGCAACAAGATCTCCTGGGCCGACCTCATGATCCTGACGGGCAACGTCGCGCTGGAGTCGATGGGCTTCAAGACCTTCGGCTTCGCCGGCGGCCGCGCCGATGTGTGGGAGCCAGACGAGGACATCTACTGGGGCAAGGAAGACACCTGGCTCGGCGACAAGCGCTACTCGGGCGACCGCGACCTCGAAAACCCCCTCGGCGCCGTCCAGATGGGGCTGATCTACGTCAATCCGGAAGGCCCCAACGGCAAACCCGATCCGCTCGCCGCGGCCAGGGACATCCGCGAGACCTTCTCGCGCATGGCCATGAACGACGAGGAGACCGTGGCACTGATTGCCGGCGGTCACACGTTCGGCAAGACCCATGGCGCCGGCGATGCCGCGCTGGTGGGCCCGCCGCCGGAAGGCGCCGGCATCGAGGAGCAGGGGCTTGGCTGGGTGAGCAAATTCGGCACGGGCAAGGGCCGGGACCAGATCGGTGGCGGCCCGGAAGTCACCTGGACCACGACGCCAACCAAGTGGAGCAACGGCTTCTTCGACAACCTGTTCAACAACGAATGGGAGCTGACGAAGAGTCCTGCCGGCGCGCACCAGTGGAAGGCAAAAGGCGCTGCCGCGACAATTCCAGACGCCTACGACCCTTCCAAGCGGCATGTGCCGACGATGCTGACCACGGATCTCTCGTTGCGGTTCGACCCTGCCTACGAAAAGATTTCCAGGCGCTTCCACGAGAATCCGGATCAGCTGGCCGAGGCATTCGCCCGGGCCTGGTACAAGCTCACCCATCGCGACATGGGCCCGCGCGTGCGCTATCTCGGCCCGGAAGTGCCGGCCGAAGTACTGCTGTGGCAGGACCCCGTCCCGGAGGTCGATCACGTTCTGGTCGATGCGCAGGATATCGGCGCCCTCAAGGCCAAGATCCTCGCCTCGGGCCTGTCCATCTCCGGGCTGGTCTCGACCGCCTGGGCCTCTGCGGCGACCTTCCGCGGCTCCGACAAGCGCGGTGGGGCCAACGGCGCCCGCCTCCGCCTCGCGCCGCAGAAGGATTGGGAGGTCAATCAGCCGGCCCAGCTGGCGACAGCACTGGAAGCCCTCAAAGGCATCCAGAAGGCGTTCAACGATGCGCAGCCCGGCGGCAAGAAGGTATCGCTCGCGGACCTGATCGTCCTCGGCGGTGCCGTCGCCATCGAGCAGGCGGCGAAGAATGCCGGGCATGTCGTCGAAGTTCCCTTCACGCCGGGCCGCACGGATACCTCGCAGGAGCAGACCGACGTCGAAGCTTTCGCAGCCCTCGAACCGATGGCCGATGGATTCCGCAACTACCTCAAGGCGGGAAACAACGTTTCGGCCGAGGAGCGGCTGGTCGATCGAGCGCAGCTCCTGACGCTGACCGCGCCGGAAATGACGGTGCTCGTCGGTGGCCTGCGCGTGCTGAATACGAACTGCGGCCAGTCGCAGAACGGCGTCTTCACGACTCGTCCCGGGACGCTCACCAACGACTTCTTCGTGAACCTGCTCGACATGGGCACGGTGTGGAAGGCGTCCTCGGAGGCAGGGGACGTGTTTGAAGGACGCGACCGCACGACGGGCGAACCAAAGTGGACCGGCACGCGTGTCGATCTCGTCTTTGGCTCGAACGCGCAGTTGCGGGCCCTTAGCGAGGCCTATGCCTGCGACGACGCGCAGAAGAAGTTCGTGACCGACTTCGTGGCGGCCTGGAGCAAGGTGATGAACCTCGATCGCTTCGACCTGGCCTGATAGGTGACTGCGCAATGACGAACGGCCGGGCAACCAGTGCCCGGCCGTTTCGTTGTCGGTCATGCCGCGCCTCCTGCCCGTCCTACTGTTGCTTCTTGTGGCGCCGCATGCGGCACGGGCCGAAGGCCCGCCCCTGCAGCCGCCCCTCAAGCCACCTTGTGGCGGCCCTTCCCAGCCCGCCTCCGCGGCGAGTGACCGGCCACCGGCCACCGCGGTGTGGAGCGAGCAAGCGCTTCGCAAAGCCGGTTGGAAGCCGCCTACCTGCCTGAACTGGACCTCGGAAGGCACCCGGCTCGCCGTTGGCCTGGCCGGCGATTTCCGTTTTGGCGGGACCGTCGACGATCTTCTGGCCCGGTTCGGCGCCTTCTCCGCTTACAAGTCGATCTTTTACTGGTCGACGAGCAAGCAAAGCTGGCAGAATCTCGTGTCGGACGCAGGCCCTGATCTGAAGGCCTCGGATCTCGTACCTGGCAGCTCATTCGACTACTTCGAGAATGGTCGCACTGGGCGCACCGTCTATCGCCTCAAAATCCTGGAGCGCACGCCCGAACGCGTGGTGCTGGCGTCCGAGAATGTGACGCCGATACGCGCGGCACTGGTAACGGCATTCGAGCCCGGCGCGCTGCAGTCGGTGACGTTCCTCGACAAGCGCGGTACCGGCATGTGGAGCTACTACCAGATCGTCCGCGCTGGCCAGGGCGCGAACTCGCTGGTGCTTGGCAGCGAGGCGTCCTACGTCAATCGGGCGGCTGCGCTCTATCGCTATGTGGCCGGCATCCCGACCGATCGTGAGCCGCCGATCGCGCGTTGACGCGGAAGGTAGGCGATCAGCTCTTGTTGGGCACCAACACGATGGCTCGGCCGGCGCTGTTCATGCGGCCGGCCCAGTCGGCAGCCTGCGGGCCGCTGCCGAAGAATACGTCGCCGCGGGCCGGCCCCTTGATGGCAGCGCCGGCGTCCTGGGCGATCATCAGGCGGCGATAGGGCTCGGTGGCGCCCGGTTTGCGTGCCACGGGCCGCACGGTGTCGATCCAGACCGGCGTCCCGAAGGGCGTCAGGGTGGTATCGACCGCGAGGCTGCGCTGTGCGGTGAGGGGCACGCCCTCGGCGCCGGCGGCCGTCTGGCTCTTGGTATCCCTGAAGAAGATGTAGCGTTCGTTCTTGCGCATCACGTCGCGCGCCTGCTGCGGGTTGCGCTTCAGCCAGTCGCGGATCGCCGGCCAGGTGACGTCGTCCTTCTTCATCACGCCCATCTCGACCAGCACGTTGCCGATGGCCGTGTAGGGACGGTTGTTGGAGCCGTCGAAGCCGAGGGTCATCGTGCCGCCTTCGGCGAGCTGGATCTTGCCGCTGCCCTGGACCTGGACCTCGAACAGGCCGACGGGATCCTGGACGTAGGCGATCTCCAGGCCCTTGCCCTTCAGCACGCCCTGCTCGATTTCGGCGCGGGTGTAGTAGGGCTTGTCGGTGAGATCCGGCGGGCGGCGGTAGACCGGCACCGTGAACAGGCGGGACGGCGCCTTGCTGCCACGCATGTCGGGCTCGAAATAGCCGGTGAACTTGCCCGCCGTCTGGACCACCAGCGGCCTGAAATTCCCCTCGAAGAAAGCGCGGGCCGCCCGGTTGTCGCCGGCCTTGATCGCGGCCCCGGCATCGCAGATGCGCTTCCATTCGGCCGGGGTGATCGTCCTTTCGCCGCCATCGGTGGCGATCCTGGTTTCCGGTCCGGTCGTCAGCTTGGGGCAGGAGCGGCGGAAGGTGGCGAGCGCTTCGCTGTGCTTTTCGTCGGCCCAGCCGGCCACCTCGTTGAACGAGATCGGCGCCAGGGCCACCCGCTTCTCGGGCGTGGCCGTCCCGTCACTGGCGCATGCAGAGAGAAGACCGGCGACGGCGAGCCATACCGCGCCACCGGACAGGAGAGCCCAGCGCATTCGGAAAGCCTCCCTAGCCTTCGCTTTCAGTCTTTGTCAGCAGCCAGTTGGGATCGCTGGACTTGGTATCGCGGCGGAATGTCCAGAGATCGACAACCTTCTGCACTTCATTCGGGTTGCCGTCGGCAATCTGGCCATCGGCGTTGCGCACCACGTTGATCTGCTCGCTGACGAAACGCACGGTGACCGACGCCTGGGTGCCCTGCAGCTCGGCGGCGGCGATGTCGGAGGCCTCGAAACCGATCAACGTGGTCTCGGCTTTCTCGCCGCGCTCGCCGCGGGCGCGGATCGCCGCTTCGAAGCTGGCGAAGGTCGGGCCGTCGAGCAGCGGACGGAGCGTTGCGACATCGTCCTTGGCGAAGGCCTCGACGATCGCGGTGAAGGCGGCGCGGGCGCCGCCGCAGAATCCCATCGGATCGAAGCTGGGATCGGCGGCACCGACCGCGGCGACCGCGGCGGCAGCGGTCGGCATCACCGTGGCGCGAATTCCACCCGGTCCGGTAGCCGCCAAAGATGGACGCGGCGGATTGCCGGCGGTCGGCAATGGAACGACATTGTCCGGGCGTCCGGAGGCGCCGGCCGGAGCATCTCCGGAGCGCGGCGCCTGAGGCGGCGGTGACAACGGGTCACGCGCCGGCGGGCGCTCGTTGCCCGTGCGTTTGCCGAGGACGGATCGCAGCCGCAGGATCAGGAAGACCGCGACCAGTCCGATGAGAATGATGTCGTAGTTATTACCCACGATGGCGCTCCGCCAACTCGTCTCTAGCTCGCTTCAAATTACATAGGCTCCGAATGCGGAAAGGGCAAGGCAACCGGAATGACCCGATTTTACTTCGCCAGGACCACAATATCGACCAAATCCGCGACGCCGCCAACCCGCCGGCCGCTTCGCCGTTCGCGCGCCGCGGGCGGGCGATACCCCTGCCGCTCGGCCAGGGCATAGGTCGCGTCGTCGGTGACGGCCCGGGTCTTTTCGTCCTTGTTGTGCTTCTCCAGTTTCGCCGCGAAATTGACCGCGTCGCCGATCACGGTGAACTCCAGCCGCTCGCCGTCGCCGACGGCGCCGAAGACGACGCGGCCGGACGATACCGCCAGTCCCAGTGCCAGCGGCGGCAGGCCTGCCGCCTGGCGCTCGGCGATCCAGCGGTCCGCCGCCTCGATCACCGCATCGGCGGCGCGCAGGGCGTCGGCAGCGGCCGTCGGCGAGGCCGCCACCGCGCCGAACGAGGCCAGGATGCCGTCGCCCAGGAACTTGTCGATGCCACCGCCATTGCTCGTGATCAGCGGACAGACCCGGCCCTGGTAGTCCTGCAGGACCTTCATCACCTCGCCCGGCGCCAGCTCCGTCGAGAGCCGGGTAAAGCCGCGCAGATCGACGCTCAGGATGGCGACATCGCGCAACTCGCCTTCGCCGGCCTTGATCGACATCTGGGCCGTGCGGATGCGGGCGGCGACGCCGGGGTCGAAGAAGCGCGACAGGTCGCGTGCCGCGGCGCCTTCACTGACCGAGCGCACCAGCAGATGGCGGGCCCGCGAGATGGCCAGCGCCAGCACTACGGTGGTGAGCAGGATGGCGATGATCTTGTCGACCTCGGCACCGATCAGCAGGGCGTTGGAGTTCATATACTCTATGAAATTATGCGTCCGGTTGGGCGGTCCGCCGCGCCCCGTGCTGACATAATAGGTGAGCCAGGCCCAGCCGGCGGCGGCGCAGACCCCGCTGAACATCACGAGGCGCGCCTCGAAGCGCAACGCGCGCAGCCCGATGAACAGGAACACATACAGAAGCGTCGGCACCTTCAGATAGAAGGCGGCGTTCTGGGCATATTTCAGATGGAAGCTGAAAATCAGCGCCATCAGCAGCGCCATGTCGATCACGACGGAGAGGTAGATCAGCCAGGTCGGCAGCAGGCGCATGTAGGCGAGCGCCAATCGGACAATGCAGATCGCGCCGTAGATCAGCAGGACTTCCCGCTCGATGGAGTAGTCGTCCTGCACCAGGCCTTCTGCCATGCTGGTGCCTTCGTAGACGCCGATGAGCAGGGTCACGATGATGAGCTGGATCCAGCCGATCAGGATCTCGCTCTGTTCCTGCTGGCGCCGGATGGCGTCGCGCACGCGCTCGGGAAGGTTTTCCGGCCCGCCGCGGTCGAACAACCAGCCGCCGAGGCGGGCGAACATCAGACCTTCTCCAGCCAGAGACTCGTTGCCATCGCGTCGGCCGGCTGCGGCAGCCGCGCCACCACCGAAGCGGCCAGCCGCTCGCTCATCCGCCGCGTCGCCCAGACGCTGGAGAACAGCGGCAGATAGGCGCCGGATGCCAGCAGCGGCAGCACGCCCTGCTGCTCATTGTAGTTACGCCAGCCCCAGGCCGGCGGGTAGTCGAAGGGCAGGAAGATGTCGTGGATGTGAACCAAAGTGCGCGCGGGCAAAGTCGGCAGTACGCGGTTCAGCAGAACGTCGACGTCGCTGCCGGGCATCAGGATGTGGCTGGAATCGACGAACAGCACGTCGCCGGCCCCGAGTCCGTCGAACACATCGGCGGGGGCTGCCTGAAGGGTCGAGGGCACGATGCGTACGCCGGGCAGGCCGGCGATATCGGTGCGCGGCATGGGGTCGATGGCGAGTATCTCGCCGACGCCGCATTCGGCCCGCGCCAGGATACGGGTCGAGTGGCCCGACCCGACCTCGACGATGCGCTTTGGCTTGCGCTCGCGCACCAGGGCGTAGGCCACGGCGGCATCGAGCGAGGGGAACCAGGATTGGCCGAGCAGGCTCTTCAGGCTCTCGATTCCGCCGGCATGGGCATCGACGGCATCGAGCATGGCCGCGAACGTCGCGGTGTGCCGGTCGAACAGCTGTTCGATCGCAGGGTAGGGCGGCTGCGCGCCCGGCGGCGGCAGCAGCGGCGCATAGCGGTGCGGGATGAACCAGCCGCGCGGGGCGAGGCCCAGCACGGTCGGCAGCCCCAGCGCCAGTCGCCGCCAGCGTCCGCGCAAGCTGAGTGGCCTGGTCACGGTGTGAGCGTCAGCCCTTCGTGGGCGACGATCGCGCGCGGCAGGCCGCCCGGCACGGTGCCGGGCCGGGCGATGGCCGCCTCGCGCGCCACGCCGTCCATGAAGGCGTCGTCATGGCTGGGATCGTGATGGAAGATGACAAGGGTGCCGACGCCAGCCGCGTCGGCCAGTCGCGCGCCCTCCTGCCAGGTCGAATGGCCCCAGCCGCGATAGCGCGGATACTCGGCATCGGTGTAGCTCGAATCGTAGATCATCACGTCGGCGCCGCGGCAGAGCTCGACGATGGTCTCGTCGCGCTTGCCTTCGCGATGCTCGGTGTCGGTGATGTAGCAGATCGACTTGCCGCCATGTTCGACGCGGTAGCCGGTGGCGCCGTTGGGATGGTTGAGCGGCGCCGTGCGCATGCTCACGGCCTCGCCGCAGGACAGCGTCTGTCCGCTCTTGAATTCCTGGAACGCGACGGACGCCTGGAAGACCTCCAACGACACCGGATAGAGCGGCGCCTGCATCAGGTGGCCGACCACCTTCTTCAGCGTGTAGGGCGCCTCGAGATGACCGGCCCACATGCGCACCGAATTGCGCCTTTCGAACAGCGGCTCGAAGAAGGTGAGGCCTGAAATGTGATCGAGATGGGTGTGCGTGAAGTAGATGTCGATATCGAGCGGGGCCTGGCGGGCGAGTTCGCGGCCGAGCGTCCGGATGCCCGTGCCGGCGTCGAAGATCAGCCGGCGGCCGCCGGCCGTCACTTCCAGGCACGAGGTATTGCCGCCATAGCGCGTGTACTCGGCGCCCGAGCAGGAAATGGAGCCGCGCACGCCCCAGAATCGGACTTTCAGACCATCGGCCAAGGACTCAGATACCCCTTCCTCACCGGCCGCAGAGTCCACGGGCGGGTGGCTCGCGTCAACCAAGGCCGCCCCCGGCCCTGCTTGCAGGGCGATCCAAAAGCCGGCGTCTCACGTATTGTTGCACGGGCCCGGTGAAATCGCCGGCCGGACCGCGTTGCCTGCGGCCTTGTTCGAGGTAATACTTACGTCATGGAAATCGACAATCACGCTTCCGTCCCGGCGATCGTCGAGCCGGCGCCGCGCATCGCGAAGTTCGCCATCGGACAGGTAGTGAAGCACCGGATCTATCCGTTCCGCGGCGTCATCTTCGACGTCGATCCGGTGTTCGCCAATACCGAGGAGTGGTTGGCGTCGATTCCCGCCGAAGTCCGGCCGCGCCGCGATCAGCCGTTCTATCACCTGCTGGCCGAGAACGCGCAGACGACCTATGTCGCCTACGTCTCGGAACAGAACCTGCTGCCCGACGAGACCGGCAAACCGGTGTCGCATCCGCAGGTGCCGCATTTCTTCAAGGAACTGAAGCGCGGCCTCTACGTCTCGCGCGACCGCGCGCTGCACTGACCGACCTCTAGAGCGCAACCTCACCCTGAGGAGGCTGCGAAGCAGCCGTCTCGAAGGGTTGGCAGCAACACGACTGGTTCCCATCCTTCGAGACGCACCGCTACGCGGCGCTCCTCAGGATGAGGGAGATCGATCACGACGGAGTACGCTCAGTTCATCGCGAACGGGAAGTATTTCTCGCTGATCTTCTTGTAGGTCCCGTCGCTCACCATCTCGCCCAGTGCCTTGTTGAAGGCGTCGCGTAGCTTCATGTCCTCGCGGCGCACGCCGGCAGCGACGCCGATGCCCAGCGTCTGGTTGTCCTTGATGTCCTGGCCGATCAGCTCGCAGCACTTGCCCTCGGCCTTCTGGCTCCACAGCCAGAGCTGTACCTTGTCGCCGAACACCGCGTCGAGTTCGTCGTTGGCGAGCGCCCGCAACGCTTCGGCCAGCGTGTTGTAGCGCTTGAGCTGGGCTGAGCGGCGGAAGCTCTTGTCGGCCCAGTCGGCATGCGTCGAATCCTTCTGGATGCCGATCCGCTTGTTGCGCAGCAGCGACGGCGGCCCGTCGAACGGCGCGCCCTTCTGCGCGATGAAGGCGCCGGGCGAGAGGTAGTAGCGACGCGACAGGGCCATCCGCTTGCGCCGCTCGCTGGTCACTTCCATCGACGACATGATCATGTCGAACTTCTTGTCGAGCAGGCCGGGGATCAGCTCGTCCCATTTGACGGCGGCGAATTCGCATTCGGCCTTCATGCGCTGACAGGCCTCCTGCGCCACCTCCATCTCGAAGCCGGCGGGCATGCCCTTGCGGTCGAGATAGTTGAAGGGCGGGAAGGCCCCCTCGGTGGCGACCGTGATCTTGAAGGCCGGCGGCGTGAAGGGCGACTTGGGCCCGGGCTTGGCCGCTGCCGTGGGCTTGGCCGGCGCCGCGGGAGGCTTCGCCGCCGGTTTCGGCTGCTGCTGTTGCGGCTGTTGCTGCGCGGACGCCACGCCGGCGGCGAGCAGCATGACGAGAAGCGTCAGCAGCCGCCTCATGCGATCAGCCGCTCCAGAAGTGCGTTGAGACGCTGCCGGCCGGCCGCGGTGGCGCGGAAGCGATAGGGTTCGATCTCGAGAAACCCCGCCTTCACCAGCGGTGCGAGGCGGGCTTCGTCCAGCGCGGCGACAGGATCGGCGCCGGTGACGGATGCGAACATGGCGCGGTCGATGCCGTCGGCCAGTCGCAGTCCCATCATCAACGCCTCCTCCACCATATCCTGCCCGGCAACGACCGAGCTTTCCGCCGTACCGTGGCCCGTCCGTTCGACCGCTTCGAGCCAAGCCTCCGGCCCGCTTGCCCGCCGTGTCGCCCGCTTGATACTACCCTCGGCGAACCGGCCGTGGGCCCCGGGGCCGATGCCGACGTAATCCTGATACCGCCAATAGATCAAATTATGGCGGCAGGCAGCCCCCGGACTGGCATGGTTGGATATTTCGTAGGCGGGCAGGCCTGCCGCCGCCAGACGCGCCTGGGTGGCCTCGAACCTCGCCGCCGCCGCCTCTTCGTCGGGCAGGACGAAGGCGCCGCGGGCATGGTCGGTGAAGAACCGCGTGCCGCGCTCGATGGTCAGTTGATAGAGCGAGAGGTGCTGGCCCGCGAGGGCCAGCGCCCGCTCCAGCTCCTCGGCCCAGGCCTCGGGAGTCTGGCCCGGCCGGGCATAGATCAGGTCGAACGAGAAGCGGGCGAAGTGGCGGCGCGCGGTTTCAAGGGCTTCCAGCGCCTCGTCGGCCGAATGCTCGCGGCCGAGGAATTTGAGCGCCGCGGCGTCCAGCGCCTGAACGCCCAGCGACACGCGGTTGACGCCGGCCTCGGCCAGGGCCGCGAACCGGCCGGCCTCGACCGAGGTCGGGTTGGCTTCCAGGGTGATCTCGACCTCGCCGGCGTGATCCCACAGCCCCTTGGTCCGCGCGATCACGGCGGCGACGGTCTCGGGCGCCATCAGCGACGGCGTGCCGCCGCCGAAGAAGATCGTCTCGACCCGCCGGCCCGGCGCTTCGCGCGCGGCGTGCTCCAGCTCCTTCAGCAGCGCGTCGCGCCAGCGCGCCTGCTCGACGCCGTCGCGGACATGGCTGTTGAAGTCGCAGTAAGGGCACTTCGACTTGCAGAAGGGCCAATGGACGTAGACGCCCAGCGGCGGCGCACTCATCTGAAGCAGGCCTCGACCATCATCCGGAAGGCGCGGCCGCGATGGCTGATGGCGTTCTTCTCGGCATCGGACATTTGCGCCGTGGTGCGCGTGTCACCTTCAGGCTGGAAACAAGGATCGTAGCCGTGGCCGCCGCTGCCCCTCGGCGGCCAGACGATGCTGCCGTCGCACGTGCCGTGGAACAGTTCGAGATGCTCGTCGGGCCAGGCAAGCGCCAGCACGCAATGAAAGGTGGCGGCACGTGCGGTCGTTGTGTCGGGCACACCGCGCTTGGCGAGTTCGTCCTGGATGCGGCGCATGGCGACAATTGCGTCGCGGGTCGGACCCTCCCAGTCGGCGCTGTAGACGCCAGGCTGATGGTCGAGCGCGTGCACACTGAGGCCGGAATCGTCAGCCAGTGCCGGCAGGCCGCTGGCCCGGGTCGCAGCCAGCGCCTTCAGTGTGGCGTTGTCCTCGAAGGTCGTGCCGGTCTCGTCGGGTGCCGGCAGGCCGAGTTCGCCGGCCGAGACGATGTCCACGCCGAAAGGAGAAAGCATCGTGGCGATCTCGCCCGCCTTGCCGCGGTTGTGGGTGGCCACGACCAGCTTGGGCAAGGCGAAGCGGCGCGCCATTAGTTTTTTCCGCCCCTCATCGGCCAATCGCCAATCGTTGCAGGCGCGCCAGCTCGCCGACGCCCTTCTTGGCGAGCATCATCAGTTCGAGGAATTGCGCCTCGCTGAAAGGCTTGTCTTCCGCCGTGCCCTGGACCTCGACGATGCCGCCGTCGCCGGTCAGGACGAAATTGGCGTCGGCCTGGGCCTTGGAATCTTCGGGATAGTCGAGGTCGAGCACCGCCGTGCCCTCGAACAGGCCGCACGACACCGCGGCCACCTGGCCGGTCATCGGGTTGGCCGTGAGCTTGCCGTCCTTGATCAGGCGCTCGAAGGCGAAGTGCAGCGCCACCCAGGCGCCGGTGATGCTGGCGGTGCGGGTGCCGCCGTCGGCCTGCAGCACGTCGCAGTCGATATTTATTTGCCGCTCGCCCAGGGCGGGCAAATCGACCACGGCGCGCAGCGCCCGGCCGATCAGGCGCTGGATTTCCTGGGTGCGGCCAGATTGCTTGCCGCGCGCGGCCTCACGGTCCGTGCGGGTATGGGTCGAGCGCGGCAGCATGCCGTATTCGGCGGTGACCCAGCCGCGCCCCGAATTACGCAGGAACGGCGGCACTTTCTCGTCGACCGAGGCGGTGCAAAGGACATGGGTTTCGCCGAACTTCACCAGGCACGAGCCTTCGGCATAGCGGGAGAAGCCCGGGTCCAGGGAGATCGGGCGTAGTTGGTCGGGACTGCGGCCGGAAGGGCGCATTGGCTTCTCCTGATGGGGGCGGCCGGTGTAGCGCCCGGACGGCCTTAAATCCAGCCATCCCGACGCCTTTCCGGTCCGCTTCCCAGGCCGCTTCATTGACCCGACCCCTTGCACTACCTACATTTTTTCCATGGCGATCCATCGCATTGGCTCTCCCGGAGGCGTCCTCACCGACAGCCCCTCCGGCCAACGGCAGACGGCATCGGTCGCCGAACTGAACGACCGCGCGCGCGAGGTCCTGCGCCTGGTGGTCGAAAGCTACGTCGAGACCGGCGAGCCGGTGGGCAGCAGGGCGCTCACGCGCAAGCTCAGCGAGACGCTGTCGCCCGCCACCATCCGCAACATCATGGCCGATCTGCAGGATGTCGGGCTGCTCTATGCGCCGCACACGTCGGCCGGCCGCTTGCCGACCAACGCGGGGCTGAAACTTTTCGTCAACGGCCTGCTCGAAGTCGGCAACATTTCCGAGGAAGAGCGCAGCAGCATCGAGGCGCGCTGCGCCACCGTCGGCCGCAGCGTCACCGAGGCGCTGGAGCAGGCGACCACCTTGCTGTCGGGCCTGTCGCGCTGCGCCGGCCTGGTGATGGCGCCCAAGACCGAACAGCCGCTGAAGCATATCGAGTTCGTCAATCTCGGCCCCGGCCGCGCGCTGGTCGTGACGGTGACGCAATCGGGCCATGTCGAGAACCGCGTCATCGACACGCCGCTCGGCATGCCGCCGTCGGCGCTGGTCGAGGCCACCAACTATCTCAATGCGCGCCTGATGGGCCGCACCTTCGAGGATGCACGCCGTCTTATCCTGGAAGATCTGAAGCTGCAGCGCGCCGAGCTGAACGACCTCACCGCGCGGGTGATCGAGTCAGGCCTCGCGACCTGGGCCGGCGAGCCCGGCAGCGCGCTGATCGTGCGCGGCCAGGCGCGGCTCCTGGAAGACATCACCGCCATCGCCGACTTGGAGCGGGTGCGCATACTGTTCGATGCGCTCGAACGCGGCGAGGGCTTCGTGCGCCTGCTCGAACTCTCCAACACGGCAACGGGCGTGCAGATTTTCATCGGCTCCGACAATCCGCTGTTCGCCAACACCGGCTGTTCCATGGTGGTGGCGCCGTTCCGCGATTCGCAGGAGCGCATCCTGGGCGCCATCGGCGTCATCGGCCCGACCCGATTGAACTACGCGCGCATCATCCCGCTGGTCGACTACACCGCCCGTGCCATCGGCCGCGTGGTTGGCTAATCACCAGTCCTTTTCGTCGAAATCTTCCAGCGCCTTCGCCTCGGCCTCAGGCGTCGTCGCGGCCTCGCTGGCAGGCAAGGTCAGGACCCTGAGCCGCGTCTCCGGGCTGATCAGTGGCACCAGCTCCAGCAGGTCGGCCTGCGAGAAGGCGACGCAGCCCTTGGTCGGCGCATAATCCTCGCGCGCGACATGGAGGAAGATGGCGCTGCCCCATTCGCCCTCGGGCGGATCGTCGTTGTAGCCGACCACGACCACGAGATCGTAGAGCCCGTCCTCGCGCCACATCTTCTCGGCGCTCCAGTCGTTGGGCACATGAACCAGCCGATTGTAGGTCGGCGACTGCGGATCGTCGCACCAGCCGTCGTGCTCGGCGATCGGCCGGGCCGGCAAGCGGACCTTGGGCAGCACCAGCCGGTCGTTGCGGAAATAGATCCGGCGCAGCGGATATTCCCCGGCCGGTGTCGCGGCATCGCCCTCGACCTTGTCCTCGCGGATGCCGCCTTCACCCACCGTGCAGCGCCACCGCCGGGGGCCCAGCGTTGCCCAGCCTCGTGAGGTTTCGGCCGAATCGGCCTGCACGATCAGGATGTTCTCGTCGGTCATTGCCCAGCACTCCGGTGCCCTTCATAAAGGCACGCTTCTGAGGGAGAAAGCGATGGCTTATGTCGTGACGCCGCCGGCCACCATCGGCGTGCCGGTCAATGGAACCGGTGATCTGTTTCCGGTCCGCCGCATCTTCTGCGTCGGCCGCAATTATGCCGCCCATGCCCGCGAGATGGGCCACGATCCCGATCGCGAGCCGCCGTTCTTCTTCACCAAGCCGGCCGATGCCATCGTCATCTGCGCCGACCCCAAGAATCCGACCAAGGTCGCCTATCCGTCGGCCACCAAGAACCTGCACCACGAGATGGAGCTGGTGGTGGCGATGAAGTCGGGCGGCACCAGCATCGCCATCGACAAGGCGCTCGATCATGTCTTCGGCTACGGAGTCGGCCTCGACATGACCCGCCGCGACCTGCAGAACCAGGCCAAGGACATGGGCCGGCCGTGGGACATGGGCAAGGGCTTCGACCAGTCCGCGCCGATCGGCGAGATTTTCCCGGTGTCGAAGGTCGGCCATCCGTCGAAGGGCACCATCCAGCTCGATGTGAACGGCAAGACCCGCCAGAAGTCGGACCTCAATGCGCTGATCTGGAGCGTGCCGGAGACGATCTCGTATCTGTCCGGCCTGGTGGCGCTGGCCGCCGGCGACCTGATCTACACCGGCACGCCCGACGGCGTGGCGGCGGTGGTCAAGGGCGACACACTGGCCGGCTTCGTCGACGGCTGCGGGACCGTCACTTGCACGCTGGTCTAGCCGGCTACAATTGCTGGGCGCGGAAGGTATCGCACTTGCGATAGTCGCCGCTGTCGAGACCGATGCGGAACCAGCGGGTGCGCTGAGCGCTGCTGCCGTGCGTAAAACTGTCGGGAACGATGCGGCCCTGGGTCTGGCGCTGCAACTTGTCGTCGCCGATCGCCGTTGCCGCGGCCATCGCCTGGTCGATGTCCTTGTCGTCGATCATCTTGCCGCCGCGCTGCTGGTCGGCGCGGTTGGCCCATACGCCGGCGAAGCAATCGGCCTGCAGTTCGGTCCGCACCGACAGCGCGTTGCCGTCGCGCTTGCTCATGCTCTGGCGCATCTCCTGCACCTTGCCCGAGATGCCGAGCAGGTTCTGCACATGGTGGCCGATCTCGTGGGCGATGACATAGGCCTGCGGGAACTGGCCGGGCGCGTGGAAGCGCGCCGCCAGCTCGTCGAAGAAGCCGAGGTCGAGATAGACGCGCTGGTCAGCGGGACAATAGAACGGCCCCATCGCGGCCTGCCCGACACCGCACTCGGTCCGAGTGGCGTCGCGGAACAGCACCAGCCGGGGCTCGCGGTAGACCTTGCCCATGTCGCGGAAGATGTCGGTCCACACGGTCTCGGTGCTCTTCAGCACGCGCGCCACGAACTGCGCCTCGGGATCGGCCGCCGGCCGCTGGGCGGGACGGCTGGCCGAGGAGGATGGCCCCGACGTCGAGGGCGCGGATGATTGGGTCGTGGGGCCGCCGCCGGTCATGCCGCCCAGGATCTCGCCCGGGTCGGCGCCGAACAGCAGCGCGATCACGATGAAGCCGATGACCCCCAGCCCGCCGGTGAAGACGCCGCCGCCTCCTCCGCCGCCCATCGGGATCGGGAAGCCGCCGCCACCGAAACCGCCGCCACCGCCGCTGCCGTCGCGACGGTCCTCGATATTGCTGCTCTCGTCGCCGTCCATCTGCATGGTGGGCCTCCGCCTCCTTGGCCTATAGTGCGTATCCAATGAGCCTGACGGTCGCCACCTGGAATATCAACTCGGTCCGCCTGCGGATCGGTAACGTCGAACGGTATCTGCGGTTGCGCAAACCTGACGTCCTCTGCCTGCAGGAAACCAAGTGCCCGGACGAATTTTTCCCGCACCAGGCGTTCGAGGCACTGGGCTACGCGCATCGCCTCGTCCAGGGCATGAAGGCCTACAACGGCGTGGCCATCGTCTCGAAGGTGCCGTTCACCGCCACCACCATCCACCATCGCTGCCGCAAGGAGGATTGCCGCCACATCGAGGCGGCGCTCGACCTCGGGGGCGATCCCATCCTGCTCGACAATCTCTACATCCCGGCCGGCGGCGACATTCCCGATGTCGCGCTCAACGTGAAGTTCGCGCACAAGCTCGATTTCTACCGCGAGTTGGCCAAGTGGTTCGTCGAGCGCAGGCCGCGCCCGCGCGCCCGCAAGGGCCTGCGCCGCATTGCCGTCGGTGACCTCAACGTGGCGCCGCTCGAGCACGACGTGTGGAACCACAAGCAGCTGCTCAAGATCGTGTCGCACACGCCGGTCGAGGTCGATCTGTTCGGCCAGATGCAGGCGTCGCTCGACTGGATCGACGTGCCGCGCCGCTTCGTGGCTGCCGACAAGAAGCTCTATTCGTGGTGGAGCTACCGCAACAACGACTGGCGGGCGTCCAACCGCGGCCGCCGGCTCGACCATATCCTCGCCACGCCGGCGCTGTCGGGGGCGATCAGCGGTTATCGCATCGACGACGACCTGCGCGACTGGGAGAGGGCTTCGGACCACGTGCCGGTGCTGGCGACTTTCGACGTCTGAGGGGAGAGAGCAATGAGCATTCTTGGCATTATCCTGATCGGCCTGGTGGTCGGTCTGATCGCGCGCTTCCTGACGCCCGGCCCCAACCCGCGCGGCATCATCGTCACCATCGTGATCGGCATCGTGGGCGCGGTGATCGCGACCTACGGCGGGCAGGCGCTCGGCCTCTACCAGGTTGGCCAGACCGCCGGCTTCATCGGGTCGGTGGTGGGTGCCGTCGTGTTGCTGATCCTGCTGCGGCTGTTCGGCCGCTGAAGGTCGGCCGCTAGCTCACTCGATAGAGAAAATATCGATCCTTCGGCACGCCGGCCGGTTCAGGCAGGCGCTGCCAGCGCGGGACTTCCAGCGACTGGTTGGCGAGGATGTAGCCGCCCGGTCCCGCCAGCGCATCAAGCGCCGGGCCGAGCCAGGCGGCCATCGCCATGTTGGCGGCGTGATCGCCGGTGCCGAGGTCGGTGTGGATCAGCGCCGCCGTCGCGCCCAGCGTTCCCGCGGCCCGCGGCAGCGCCTTGCGCGCTTCGCCCAGGAACAGCCGGTCATCGGGTGGAATGCAATCGGGATGGGCCGCCACCTGGCGCTCGAAGACGTAGATGTCACGGTTGGGGAAAAGGTCGCGCAGGTGATCGTAGGTGCGGCCGTTGCCGAGGCCGATCTCGAGGATCGGACCGTCCAGCCGGTCGACCGCGGGCTTCAGGAAATTCAGGCAGTCGCGCTGCGCCTGCATGCGCGCGATGAAACTGTCGAGACGGCTCATGCGGACGCGTCAGGCGGGCCGGGTAGCGGCGCGCAGCTTCTCGTTGGTGTCCTCGAGGCGATGCGCCAGCTCGCGCATGATCTCGACCGCCATCTGCGGAAATTCCGCGACCAGGCGATAGAACATGTCTTTGGTGATCTTGAGCGTGGCCAGCGGTTCTTTCGCTTTGATCGTGGCGGTACGCGGCACGTCGCACAGGATGGCGATCTCGCCGAAAAAGCTGTTCTTCTTCATCTCGGCCACGGCGATCTGGCCACCCGCCGTGTCGATCAGCACGTCGGCAGTGCCGCCCAGGATGACGTACATCGTGTCGCCAGGGTCGCCCTGATGGCAGACCTCCTGGCCGACGGCGAAGTTCACGCGTTCGCTGGTGAAGGCCAGCAACTTCAGCTTGGCCTGCTCGATCTTGGAGAAGATCGGCACCAGCTTGAGCAATTCGACTTCTTCGTTGAGGTTCATCGCGTCCTCCTGGTTACCGTTACGCCGACGCCATCAACTCGGTGTAGAGCCCGCCGCGCGCTGCCAGCTCGGCGGGCGCGCCTTGCGAGGTAATCCTGCCGGCCTGCATGACCACGATCTGCTCGAACGGCTCGGCCTGCGCCGGGCGGTTGGCAATCCACACCACGCCGCGCTTCTCCGCTGTCGCCGTCGCCAGGATGTTGTCGCGGATGCGGTCCTGCGTGCGGCCATCGAACATGGCGACGGCCTCGTTGACGATCAGGAGCTGCGGCCGCTTGATCAGGGCGCGGGCGATGCCGAGCTTCTGGCGCTGGGTCGCCGGCAGGCGCTTGCCGGCAACGCCGACATTGTACTCCAGACCGACCTCGATTGCCTGGTCGCGCAGCCCGAGCTCGTTCAGCACTTCGGAGATCAGCGTGCCGATCCGCGTCTCGGCCTGGGCCTGGCCATAGACCAGGCGCCCGAACAGGATGTTGTCCTGCAGGGTGGCGGCGCTGTTGTAGCGCTCGAAATCGTAGAATTCGACGCCGCCGCGCAGCTCAGCCGGCAGGCCCTCGGCGAAGGCGTGCCGGGCCGCCAGGATGCGCCCCTCCATCTCGGCATCGATCAGGCCGAGGCGATGGCGAGCCTCGATATAGCGGAACGGCAAGGTCATCAGGCGCCGCCGGTCGGCCTCGGGCACGGCCTCGATGCCCTTGCCGCCCAGCCGTTGCAGCAGCAGCCGCACGTTGGGCAGCTCGTCGGCCGAGATGAAGCTGTACTGCTCGAGCAGCGGATTGTCGGGCGACAGGCCCGAGAACAGCTCGACCATGGTCTCGGCGATGCTGAGGCCCATGCGCTGCAGGTCGAGGTTGAGTCCGGTCGCCTGCAGCACCGACTGCACGTAAGGATCGGCCGCGATGTTGTCGCCGTCGAACTGCTTGCCGAGCGGCGTGCCGAACAGCAGGTTCTCGGCCACCGACAGGTTCTTGTTGTAGAGGTCGCCGTTGAACGGCTCGACGAGGCCGGCATAGTCCGCGTTCTGCAGGCGGCCGTGCAGCGTGTGGCGCGCCTTCAAGATCTTCTCGGCGAGATCGGGGCGCTGGGCGGTATCGATGGTGCCGCGCAAGCCCAGCGAATAGATATCCTCGTCGATCTCGACCTGCCGGAGCGCATCGACCATGCACGGCAGCAGGTCTCCCGGGCCGGTGGCGCCGGCCAGCTCGTAGTCGATCCAGTCGGCATTGGGATCGAACGGCGGATTGCCGGAGCGCTCCGATTCCTTCCAGAACGCCTCGCGCTCGGCGCGGGTGGTCTCGTCGTAGGGGGCCGGCGCGACCGGGCGGAATTTCAGGCCGAACAGCAGGTTGTCGCGAACCGAGAGCGGAAACAGGTAGGTCTCCTGACCGACATAGGCGGTGCGCGCGCCCAGCAGGTACTCGGGCACCTGGAAGAAGTCCTTGCCGTCGAGCCGGACCGAGCCGCCGGTCGGCAGCACCAGGCGGGCCAGCATCTGGCCCAGCACGTCCTTGCCCGAGCCCGCGCTGCCGATCACCGCCATCCGCATCGCCGTCGGCACGGCCAGCGTGACGCTGTCGAGGAGCTTCACCCGTCCATCCTCGGAGAAGGTGACACCGGCCAGCGCAAGTTCGTTGCCGAGCGGTGGCGGCGGGCCGTCGGGAATGGCCTGCAGTTCCGGCGGCATCATGCCCTCGGGCTGGAACTGGTCGATCACCTGCTCGTACTTGATCTGCACGTCCTGGCGCTGCTGATCCCAGTCGATCAGTTCCTTGATCGGCGACGGCAGGTCCTTGTAGGCGAGCAGCACGCCGACCACGGCGCCCACGTCCATCTGGCCGGTGATCGCGAAATAGCCGCCGATCAGGTAGATCGCGAACGGCGTCGCCTGCGAGAGGAGGTTGTTCCAGAACTTGGCAACGAACTTCTTCTGATAAAGGTCGAAGCGGATCTTGAAGATGCGGCCCAGCCGTTCGGAGATGTCGGCGCGCTCGTAGTTGGCAGCGCCATGGACATGGATCTCGTGGACGCCGTCGGCGGTCTCGGCGATGCGGCCGGCGAGCAGCCTGGCCGAGAGCTGGCGCTGCCGGCCGAGTATGAGCACCGGTTTGCGCAGCCGTGGGATGATCGCCATCTGCACGCCCAGCAGGACGACGACGACGATGCCGAGCAGCCAGTTCTGCAACATGATGAAGATGATCGCCGTCAGCGCCTGGCCGCCCAGGAACATCGGCGCCACGAAGGCGTCGCCGATGAAGCCGCCCAGTGGCTCGACCTCGTCCTTGACCATGGTGGCGAGCTCGGCCTGCTTGACCTTGCGGAAATGGGCTGCCGGGAACCGCAGGATGCGGTCGTAGAGCTCGTAGCGCAGGCGGCGCAGCATGCGCTCGCCCATGCGGCCCTTCTGGGTGTTGATGGTCTTCTTGAACTGGCCGTTCACCACGACCGCACCCAGGAAGACGAAGCTCATGACCACGAGATACTGGAGCTGGTCGACTTGGAAGCCGTCGAAGAAGCGGATCACCGTGCCGGGCAGGATGGCCGACAGGTCGAGCTCCCAGACCAGGAACGGGATGGTCTTGGTGTCCTTGAAGGCGTTGCCCTGGATACCGTTGTTGATTACCGACTTCGGCACGGTGAGCGACAGGAAGTAGAAGATCTGCGCCAGCACCACGAGGCCCAGGATCACGAGCTGCTCGGGCCGGCTGTGCCGCCAGATATAGGTGAACAGATTGCGTTGCATCGAATCCTGTGCGGCGGCGGCCCGGTTCTGGCTTCCCGTCCGGTATATTCGATCAGCCCCTTGATTACATTCGATTTTTCGTGTCAGAGGGGCCGGATTTCACGCCGCAGCCCCGCTGTGGCATAGTCCGCCGACATTCACCGGCCGTGGCAGGAGGCGCTGCGGCCAGGGGGAGACGCTTCGCATGCCCGCCAGCAGCCGGTCCAAGCGTGTGCTGATCTACAGCCACGACTCCTTCGGCCTCGGCCATGTGAGCCGCTGCCGCACCATCGCCAACGCCCTCGTCGAGGCCGACGAAGCGGTATCGGTCCTGATCCTGTCGGGCTCGCCGATGATCGGATCCTACGAGTTCCATTCGGGCATCGACTTCGTGCGCGTGCCCGGCGTGGTCAAGCAACTGAGCGGCGAATACGACTCCGCCAACCTCCGGGTCGGCGTCGAGCACACGATGGAAATGCGGACTCGCATCATCCGCGACACCGCCGATATCTTCCGTCCCGACCTCTTCATTGTCGACAAGGAGCCGCTCGGCCTGCGGGGCGAGGTCGGCCCGGCGCTGCATCTGCTCAAGGAGCGCGGCACGCCGCTGGTTCTCGGCCTGCGCGACGTCATGGACGATCCGACGGCGCTCGCCCAGGAGTGGGAGCGTAAGAAGATCGTGCCGGCCCTGCGCGACCTCTACGACGAGATCTGGATCTACGGCCTGCCGCAGATCAACAAGCCGCTCACCGGCATCGACGTGCCGCCGTCGGTGCGGCACAAGATGGTCTACACCGGCTACCTGCACCGCGAGCTGCCGCTGCACGCCGACATCCCGCACGAGATCGAGGAGATCGACGGCCCGTTCATCCTGGTCACTTCAGGCGGCGGCGGCGACGGCGAGGATCTGGTCGACTGGGTGCTCGCGGCCTACGAGCATGATCCGAACATTCCCTACGGTGCGGTCATCGTCTTCGGCCCGTTCATGTCAGCCACCGCGCGCGAGTCCTTCAAGGACCGCGCTGCGAAGTTCAGGAACATCCGCACCCTCACCTTCACCAACAACCTCGGCGCGCTGATGCAGCGCGCGGCGGGCGTGGTTGCCATGGGCGGCTACAACACGTTCTGCGAGATCCTGTCGTTCGACAAGCGGGCGATCATCGTGCCGCGCACCAAGCCTCGGCTGGAGCAGTTCATCCGTGCCCGTGCCGCGCGCAACATCGGCCTGGTCGAGATGCTCGATGCCGATGGTGAAAAGGGCCGCGATCCGCAGGCCATGGCGACGGCACTGCGCCAGTTGCCGCAGCAGGGCCTGCCGAGCGACGTGGTGGTGCCAGGTCTTCTCGATGGCCTCGGCAATGTCTGGCGCCTGGTCGCCAAGCAGCTCATGAACCCGCACCGTGGCCCGGCCCGGCTCGAGGCCGAGGGAGCCGCCGATTCGACGGACGTCGGCGAGCAGCCCGCCGCTCCGCCCGCGCGCGCCAGGACCTAAGCACCGGCTGTTCATGTCCGTCGAAATGGGCGCGCGCGTCGCGGTCGTGCTGAAAGGCTGGCCGCGCCTTTCCGAGACCTTCATCGCGCAGGAGATCGCCGGCCTGGAAGCCCGCGGCGTGGCGCTGGAAATCTGGTCGCTGCGCCGGCCCACGGACAAGGCACGCCATCCCGTGCACGATCGTGTCACCGGCCGCGTCGTCTATCTGCCGGAGTATCTCAAGGACGATCCGCGCCGCGTGTTCGAGGGCTGGCGGCAAGCGCGCCGCCTGCCGGGCTATGCGCGGGCGCGGCGGAAATTCCTGGCCGATCTCCGGCGCGACCCCACCGCCAACCGGATCAGGCGCTGGGGCCAGGCGCTGGTGCTCGCGGCCGAGCTGCCGGCCTCGATCGACCGGCTCTACGCTCATTTCCTGCATACGCCGGCTTCGGTCACGCGCTATGCCGCGGCGTTGCGCGGCCTGCCGTGGAGCGTGTCGGCGCATGCCAAGGACATCTGGACCAGCGCGCCATGGGAGATCTCGGAGAAGCTCGAGGATGCCGCCTGGCTGGTGACCTGCACCGACATCGGCCTGCAACGGTTGAAGGAGCTGGCGGCCCACCCGGAACTCCTGCGGCTCGCCTATCACGGCCTCGACTTCGCCCATCTGCCACCGCCGCCGCCGGCGCGGCCGCGGCGCGACGGCAGCGATGCCACCGATCCCGTGGTCATCCTGTCGATCGGCCGCAAGGTCGAGAAGAAGGGTTATGGCGATCTCCTGCAGGCGCTGGCCAGGCTGCCGCCGGAGCTGCACTGGCGCTTCGAGCATGTCGGTGCGGGCGAGCTCTCCGAAACGTTGAAGACGCAAGCCGCGTTGCTCGGCATCGCCCAGCGCTGCATGTGGCACGGCGCGCAGCCGCAGAAGACGGTGTTCGCGGCGCTTGCGCGCGCCGACCTGTTTGTGTTGGCCAGCAAGCGGGCCGCCGACGGCGACCAGGACGGATTGCCGAACGTGCTGATGGAAGCGGCCCACCAGGGCCTGCCGCTGGTCTCGACGCAGGCGGCCGCCATCGGCGAGTTCATCGAGGACGGCGTCAACGGGCTGCTGGTGGCACCCGGTGCGCCCGACGAACTGGCCCGGGCCCTGGCGCGTGCCGTCGGCGATCCCGAGCTGCGCGCACGCCTTGCCGCGCGGGCCGGCGAGATCGTGCGCACGCGCTTCTCCTTCGACGCCGGCATCGACTGGATCGCCGGCGCGCTTGGAGAACCGGGAGCATTGGGCCAGCAACGGGGCCAG
>Ga0163144_10006492_pt1 | contig 25784 bp, 24 predicted proteins | sample OliLak19BULKMAT1_FD_123175 | JGI IMG/M metagenome (GOLD analysis project Ga0163144, IMG submission 123175) | Freshwater microbial mat bacterial communities from Lake Vanda, McMurdo Dry Valleys, Antarctica - Oligotrophic Lake LV.19.BULKMAT1 | ecosystem: Environmental > Aquatic > Freshwater >... | reverse complement strand
TCCCAGTTTTGATTCGAAAGCCAAGCGGCCTGCTTCTACCCCCAGTTTAAAAGCTATTCCCATTTGTATCGGATCCATTGCAACGGCAATGGCAGTATTCACTAAAACTGCATCGGCTCCCATTTCCATGGCTTCTGCAGCATGAGAAGGCGCTCCAATACCTGCATCCACTACTACCGGAATGTTACTTTGGCCGATGATTATTTCAAGCATTGCTTTTGTCTGCAATCCGTTATTGCTACCAATGGGAGAACCCAAAGGCATTACGGCCGCACATCCGGCTTCTTCCAGCCGTTTACAAAGTACCGGATCCGCATTGCAATAAGGCAGTACGATAAAACCAAGTTTCACCAGCTCTTCCGCAGCTTTCAACGTCTCTATCGGATCAGGCAATAAATATTTTGGATCGGGATGAATTTCCAGCTTCAGCCAGTTTGTTTCCAATGCTTCGCGTGCTATCTGAGCAGCAAACACAGCCTCTTTCGCATTGCGAACACCAGATGTATTAGGCAGAAGGTTAAATTGAGAATGTGAAAGATGCTTTAAAATATCATCGCTGGTATTGTGCATGTCCACCCGCTTGAGTGCCACCGTAACCAGTTCCGAACCGGAGGCAAGCAAGGCTTCTTCCATGACTGCGCTGGAGCTGAATTTCCCGGTCCCGGTGAAAAGACGGGAGGAGAAAATTTTACCTGCTATTTTTAGTTTAGTCATATGCACTACTAATATACGAATGATACAAGTGATACGAATGACTATTTTTGCCTTCATTCATGGACAGCCCACAGATCATTTATAAGTACTTCCCGGATATTTCAGAAGCTCAAAGGAAGCAATTTGAGCAGCTCGGAGAATTGTATACCGACTGGAATTCCAAAATAAATGTCATTTCCCGAAAGGATATTGATAATTTTTACGAGCGGCATGTCCTGCACTCGCTTGGTATTGCTAAAGTGATGATGTTCAAGCCAAAGACAAAAATACTTGACGTAGGTACAGGAGGAGGGTTTCCGGGCATCCCGCTGGCGATTATGTTCCCTGAATGCCAATTTTCTCTGGTAGACTCCATCGGTAAAAAGATACGGGTAGTGAATGCGGTTGCCGAAAGCTTGGGATTAAAAAATGTGAAAGCAATCTGGTCGAGGGTGGAGGACCTGCCTATTCTCCCCTCTCCCGGGGGAGAGGAGCAGGGGGTGCGGTCTCACTTTGTGGTAAGCCGCGCAGTCACAGATCTGCCTGAATTTATACAATGGGTCAGCAATAAATTTCTTAAAGAGAGTTTCAATGATCTTCCCAACGGCATCTTATACCTGAGAGGGGAAGGGGATATGGGACATAAAACCCATAACCTCAAGGATTATTTTTCCGAGGAATTCTTTGACACGAAGAAAGTTGTTGTTATACCTGCTTGAGCTCTATTGTTGAAGCCCCACTCTTGTTGGTAACCCTGATTTTTTGGTTTCTTCTAAAAATGCATAAAACATTTTTTTGGAAAACTGATCTAAAACCATCATATTTGCTCAGCGAAAAAATAAAATCGCAACGGGTAATTCACCCCCAACCCTTTGTGTGTGTGCTTCGTAATAGTACTAAACACTCTTGTTATATATGATCAACAAACTGCTTATCTTTCTTCTTCTCCCTATTTGTTTTAACAAAAGCTACTCACAAACCTGCAAAGATGCCAGTGTGGAGCTGAGCGCAATGGTGCAGGTAGCCCCACCCACGATTACGCTTAATTGGACAACAAATGCCTCCGGGGTGAATTACATTCTCTTCCGCAAATTGAAAACTGCTACTTCCTGGGGTACAGCAGTGGACACAGTTCCTTCAACTGCTACTCAATATGTGGATGCGGCTGTTTCAGTTGGAGTATCGTACGAATACAAAGTGCAGCGCATGGGTTCGGCCTACGTAGGGCAAATATTAGGATACGGATATATTAACTCCGGCATAGATATCCCTGTTACAGAAAAAAGAGGGACTTTAATTTTAATTGTTGATAGTACATTTATCACCACACTCTCTGTTAAATTGCAAAGATTAGAAAATGACCTGGTAGGTGATGGATGGAAAGTGATACGGCACGATGTTTCGCGCACGGCTGCTGTTACTGCCGTTAAAGCATTGATCCTTGCAGATTATAACCTGGATACTATAAATACAAAAGCAGTCTTTTTATTCGGACATGTGCCGGTGCCTTATAGCGGGGATATAAATCCGGATGGACATTCGGATCACAAAGGTGCTTGGCCAGCAGATGTGTATTATGGAGATATGAATGGAATTTGGACCGATGCAACGATAAACAATACAGTGGCAACAGGCACCCGCAACGATAATACTCCCGGAGATAAAAAATTTGACCAAAGCTATATACCCAGCGATATAGAATTGCAAATGGGCAGAGTGGACATGGCTAATATGAGTTCATTTTCATCCACCGAAACACAATTATTAGAAATGTACTTGGATAAGGATCATGACTACCGCCACAAAAACTTTATCGCGATCCATCGCGGTGTAATCGATGATAATTTTGGATATTTTTCCGGTGAAGCGTTTGCGGCAAGTGGTTGGAAAAACTTTGCACCCCTGGTTGGATCATCCAATGTAAATGCGAATGATTATTTCACCACAATGGCTACGAACAGCTATTTATGGTCGTATGGCTGTGGTGCCGGCAGCTATACTTCCTGTAGCGGGATTGGCAGCACAACAAATTTTACTACTTCCAATCTTCAGAGTGTATTTACCGTGTTGTTTGGAAGTTATTTTGGCGATTGGGATTCGCAGAATAATTTTTTGCGTGCACCCCTTGCACAGGGCAAAACATTGACCAGCGTTTGGAGCGGGCGCCCTCACTGGCAATTCCACCACATGGGATTAGGAGAAAATATCGGATATAACGTTCGCCTTTCACAAAACAATTCTTCTTTATATTATGCAAGCTATTATGGGCGTTTAGTCCACTCGGCATTAATGGGTGACCCAACATTGAGAAATGATGTGGTGGCGCCTGTATCCAATGTGGTTGCTGTAAAAGCAGGCACCAATTGCAGCATCACCTGGACAGCTTCTGCAGATGTAGTCCTCGGTTATCATATCTATAGGAAGTATGATACTTCTGACTATGTCCGTGTGAATTCATCCCTGATCACGGGAACATCATACAATGATACCGGGTTAGCAGGTACAGGAACCTACACGTATATGGTGCGGGCAATGCTTTTGCAGACTTCTCCCAGCGGAACGTATTACAATCTCAGCCAGGGGATTACATCGGATTCATCGAGTACGCTTGCGGTAACTATTTTAGAAAATATTCCCTCTGTTTCAATCTGGCCCAACCCGGCTAACGATATTTTCCAGATAAACATAAATCGTGTTGTGCAAGGAGAAATTCGTATCACGAACATGTTAGGTAGTGAAGTTTGGAAAGGAACGATTAATGCAAATTCTGCAACAGTTAATGTAGCAAACCTGCCGGCAGGATGTTACAATCTTTCCATAATTTCTAAAACAACAGCGATCCACCAAAAAATAATGATTGTGAGGTAGGTAGGGATTTAATTCAGCTCAAACTGCAGCTTGCTCAAGCTCCTGTAAAGGCCATCTTGAATGGTGATAAGTTCCTCGTGTGTGCCGCTTTCTTTTACTTCCCCTTTATCAATCACAATAATTTTATCTGCCTTGCGGATTGTTGAAAGGCGATGTGCGATCACCACAGAAGTTCTTCCTTCCATTAATTTATCCAGCGCTTCCTGCACCAGCCTTTCTGATTCAGAATCCAGCGATGAAGTAGCCTCATCTAATAATAGGATTGAGGGGTTTTTCAAAAGTGCGCGTGCAATTGCAATTCGCTGCCTTTGTCCGCCCGAAAGCTGAATTCCTCTTTCTCCCACCTTGGTTTCAAATTTGTCGGGGAAGCTTTCAATGAAATTCAATGCATTGGCTTTACTGGCTGCATCTATCACTTCTTCCATGGTGGCGTTTCGTTTTCCGTAAGCTATGTTATCTTTTATAGTTCCTCCAAAAAGAAGTACATCCTGCGGAACTATCGCCATTTGTGAGCGAAGCTCCGTAAGTGAATAATCCATTGCATTCTTTCCATCGATAAGGATGTTTCCAGCATCCGGATTGTAAAAACGCAGAATGAGGTTTGTAATAGTAGACTTTCCGGCCCCGCTCGGCCCAACAATCGCAATTGTTTCCCCTTTATTCGCTTTGAAAGAAATATTCTTCAATACCGGAAAATCTTTTCGGGATGGATAAGCAAAGGAAATACCCTGAAACTCCACTTCCCCATGAAATTTTTTGTCGTCCAGACTTCCCCCTGAAGGGGGCATTGGCTGTAAGTCAATCTCCTCTATCGGTTCATCCAATAGATCAAAAACCCGCTCTGTTGCGCCTACCGCGCGTTGTATCTGTGCATATTGTTCCGGTAGTCCGCCAATGCTGCCGGCAACCATCACCGTGTAAAACAGAAACGACATCATATTATCAGGAGATATTACTCCTTCCACTTTCAGTTTAACAACATACCAAACCATAAACACAATGGCACCAAACAAACAGAAAATAATAAAAGAAAAAAAACTTCCACGGGCATATCCGCTTTTCATGGCGAGTTTCACAATTTCAACAGTGGATTTTTTATAGCGCGCTGTTTCGTGCGCCTCATTGGTAAATGCTTTTACGTTGGCAATTCCCAGGAGAGATTCTCCCACGATCACATTCGAATCCGCTATGTTATCCTGCACTCCTTTAGAGATCTTCCGGATCTTCCTTCCGAAAAAAACCGTGAGCAGCGCCAGTACCGGAATAATGGAAAGCATAACGAGGGCGAGACGGCCGGATGTAAAGCAAATAATTGTAATACCTCCTATAATTATCATGCTTTGGCGAAGGAACTCGGCAATGCTGGTAGTGAATGTTTCCTGTATCTGGGCAATATCCGCACTTACCCTGCTATTTAATTCTGCTACCTGCCTGCTGGAAAAAAAGCTCATCGGCATGCGGATAAGCCGGTTATAGACATCTTGCCTTACACCGGCAAGCATGTTTTCTGTAACATCTACAAAAAGGATAACTCTGAAAAATGAGAATACGGATTGAAGGGCAAAAAGCACCAATAACTGTATACCTACTGTATTTGCAACTCCCAGCAATGTGTCCATGGAGTCCGTCTTACCTGCCAAGCCCATCAGGTCTCCCATTAGTTTTGGGAAAATAAGCGCCACAGCCCCCGTTCCTGCCAAAAAGAACAAGCCCAGGAAGAATTTCCATTTATGAGGGCCAATAAATTTAAAGATCCGGGTGGCTTTTCCCAGCGATTCCTTATTAAGCTTTGCCTTAGGAAGGTCTTCTTTTTTTACTGTTGCCATAGGGAGTGCCGTTCATGCCAAATGGCCGGTATGTTCGGGCAGGCAAATGTATCCGAAAAAGGGCTTCAATTTGAAAACATTTCTATCTTTGCGACCCTTAATCCAAAAAATCAAATGGCACAGAAACGCACATATCAGCCTTCGCAAAGAAAAAGAAGAAATAAGCACGGTTACCGTGAGCGCATGTCTACTCCAAATGGGCGCAGAGTAGTGAGAGCACGCAGAAGAAAAGGCAGAAAGAAGCTCACTGTTTCAAGTGTGAAGCGTCATAAAAGGTAATTACAATAGCCTTTCAGCGTAATGACACAAAATAGCCATGAAGAAGTCAAGCAATCCATACATCATTCCATTTGTAGGGCTCAAGAACGGAGAGCACAGGTTTGATTATGTTATTGAGGATGCATTTTTCAAGGCAAGGGAATATTCCGAGGTACAACAAGCCCGCATTCATACACAGGTAACTTTAACGAAAGAATCCAGCCTTCTTATTTTTGATATTAAAATGGAAGGAACGATCAATGTTCTATGCGACCGTTGCGGAGACCCTTTTGATTTTCCGGTATGGGGCGAAAGAAAGTATATTGTGAGTTTAACAAATGAAAAATTTGATGACGGTGATGATATTGCATCTCTTTCGCGCGATGCTTCAGAAATTGATATTTCACAAACGTTATATGAATATGCTATTCTGCTGCTGCCTCAGCGCAGGGTTCATCCAACAAAGGAGGACGGTGCAAGCGGGTGTAATGCCGAAGCACTTAAAATACTTAATAAGCTGACTGAAAAAGAAGAAGAAAAACCTGCTGACCCACGATGGGAGGCATTAAAAAAAATCAAACAGAATATAAGTAAGCAATAGACGGTAACCAATACACAGTAAACAATACACGGCAACCAATACACAGTAACCAATACACAGTAAGCAATACACAGTAAGCAACAAACAATTTTTTTAAACTAATACATCATGCCAAATCCAAAACGCAGGCACTCGAAAAGCCGCAGCCGCAAACGCAGAACACATTACAAGGCGGTTGCCCCTACAATTACAAAATGTTCCAACTGTGCAGCGCCCATTCTGACGCACCGTGTGTGCCAGGATTGTGGTTACTACCGCGGAAAGCAAGTGATCGAGAAAACATTAGCAGCATAACAAGGAATGGCGGAAGAATGGAAGATTGGAATTAACAACATTCCGGTATTTCAGTATTCCACATTCGTACTAATTCGTTTTCGTAGATTATGAGAATTGGACTCGATGTAATGGGTGGTGATTATGCGCCAAAGGCGGTGATTGACGGTGCAGTGATGGCCATAAAGGAACTTGCTCAGGGTTCTAAGGTCGTTCTCATTGGCGACCAGGAAATAATCAACGAAGCAATAAAGTCTGCCGATGTTCCTGCCGATAAGTATGAAGTAGTGCACTCTCCCGATGTGATAGGGATGGCTGAATCTCCAATAAAAGCGTTCACACAAAAGCCTAAATCAAGTATTGCTATTGGCTATCATTTATTAATGGCCAAAAAAATTGATGCGTTTGCAAGTGCAGGCAATACAGGTGCTATGCTTGTAGGTGCGATGTATTCAGTAAAAACAATTCCGGGTGTTATCCGCCCCTGCCTTACTTCTATGGTGCCGAAGGAAAGCGGCAAAATGGGTGTGCTGCTAGATGTGGGAGCAAATGCAGATTGTAAGCCCGATGTACTTTATCAATTCGGAATCCTTGGATCGTTGTATGCCGAACACGTCTATGGAATTAAAAACCCCAAAGTGGGCTTGATGAATTTGGGTGAAGAAGGCGGTAAAGGAAACCTCGTGTCGCAAGCTGCTCATGAGATCATGAAAACAACCAAGCAGTTTAATTTTATTGGAAATATAGAAGGATGTGACCTGTTTAATCCGAAAGCAGATGTAATAGTGTGCGAAGGTTTTACGGGCAACGTGATAATCAAGCAGGCAGAATCGATTTATGATATCCTGAAAAGGCGTAATGTTCTTGATCCTTTTATTGCAAATTTCAACTATGAAATCCATGGAGGAAGCCCGATCCTGGGTGTGAATGGAGCAGTGGTAGTGGGGCATGGGATCTCGAACGCCATGGCGATAAAAAACATGATTATGCTCGCCAAAAATGTTGCAGAGACCAATCTTGCCGTGAAAATAAAAGACGCACTCGAGTACGTTTAGTGGTTGTTTCCTCCTGAACTTTTCTACCGAATTTCCTTCCCGCAAGTTTTGTATATTCGCCTTGCACTTTTATTAAATTATTTTGAAGATCACAGCAGCCATCACCGGTGTACACGGATATGTTCCTGAGTTTGTCCTGTCAAACAAGGAGCTCCTGAAAATGGTGGATACCAACGAAGAGTGGATCGAAACGCGCACCGGGATCAAGGAAAGAAGAATTCTCAAAGGTAAAGGGCTGGGTACTTCCGACATGGCGGTAGAAGCGATCAATGGGCTTCTGAAGAAAAAAAACATCAGTCCGCTGGAGATAGACATGATCATTGTTGGTACCGTTACACCGGATCATATATTCCCTTCTACTTCAAATATCATCTGCGATAAAATAGGGGCCAAAAATGCCTGGGGCTTTGACGTTTCAGCAGCTTGTTCCGGTTTTCTTTATTCACTTACAACCGGAGTTCAGTTCATAGAAACCGGGAAGTACAAAAAGGTGATTGTGGTGGGGGCAGATAAAATGTCTTCCATCATTGATTATACGGATCGTTCTACCTGTATCATATTCGGTGACGGGGCCGCGGCCGTTCTGTTGGAACCCAACACCGAAGGCTTAGGAATTGTGGACTCAATTTTGCGTGCAGATGGCAGCGGAAGAAAATATCTTTACCAGCAAGGCGGGGGTTCTGTGCAGCCTCCTACCATGCGCTCGGTGGCAAATAAAGAACACTTTGTGTACCAGGAAGGCCAGGCAGTTTTCAAATTCGCTGTTAAAGGAATGGCAGATGTATCAGAAGAGATCATGAAGCGCAACAATCTGACAGGTGAAGATGTTGCATGGCTCGTTCCTCATCAGGCCAATAAAAGGATCATTGACGCTACTGCAAACAGAATGGGCGTGGGTACAGATAAAGTAATGCTTAACATTCAGAAGTACGGAAATACTACCTCCGGAACTATTCCCCTTTGTCTTTGGGATTATGAAAAGAAATTACATAAAGGGGATAATGTCATCCTTGCTTCTTTCGGAGGAGGTTTTACATGGGGTGCCATTTATGTGAAGTGGGCGTACGATACCAAATGATGATATTGCTAAGAAAATATAGAACCCTTAGTGCTTCTTTGAGTCTTCGTGGCTTAGTGGCGGATTTTTTTGCCACAAGGGCTCTAAGACACAAAGTAACACAAAGAATTCAAGCATATCTATAATAGATTAGCAATACCCAAATGATAGCAGCAGTAGTAGGAATTTTTCTTTCGTATTTTTCGTAATATTTCGTTTTTCGATGTTGCACAAAACCCGAGGAATAGTATTGCGCACGGTTAACTATTCCGATACCAGCATCATTACAAAAATTTACACGGAGGAGTTTGGCATTCAAAGCTATCTTATAAAAGGAGCAAAACGGAAAAATGCTTCTGTTAAAGCAAATCTGTTTCAGCCTTTGTCATTGCTGGAGCTAATAGTGTATAAAAAGGGAAAAAATAAGCTTCAAACTTTGAAAGAGGCAGGAGTAGAGGTTCATCTTACTTCCATTCAGCAGGACCCTGTAAAAACATCCATCCTGTTTTTTTTAAACGAGGTGTTATTGAAATGCCTGCAGGAAGAAGAAAATAATCCGAATCTTTTTCATTTTCTGCATGAATCTTTGCAGGCCCTGGAGTCAAGCGAAAAGCACTTCTCGAATTTTTATTTGATCTTTCTTATTCGTTTTTCCAGATTTCTGGGATTCTATCCGCAGGGAAAATTTTCCGAATTACAACCTGTTTTTGATCTGCAGGAAGGGAAGTTTGTAGCTGGAGACCCGATGCATCCTGATTTTTTGGGCACAGAAACAAGTGGGCTTTTCAGCAAGCTTATTTTCTCCAATTACTACTCCATGGCTGATCTGAATTTATCCGGTAAAGAAAGGAAAAATATGCTGGATATCTTGCTGCACTATTACCATCTTCATCTTTCCAATATGGGTAACCTCACATCCCATAAGGTGCTGGAACAGGTTTTTGCTTGATTTTATTTATCTTTACTGCGTTTTTAAAAGAATACTTACTAAAACCCTACAACATGAAAAAACTTTACTTCGTTCTTGTCTTATCATTCTTCACATTGCTGACAAATGCTGCCATCCATTCAATTAGCGTGAACGCAAGCGCTTTTGCACCTGCGAGTGTAAATGCTGTTTGTGGAGATACTATATTGTGGTACTGGGGCCAATCCGGCTCGCATACTACCACCTCTACAACCATACCTAGCTGCGCGACAGCCTGGAATCAACCAATTGGTATTTCGTCTTTTACGTTTGCAATTACTGTTCCTTGTGCGGGTACGTATAATTATGCGTGCACACCACATGGATTTACAGGGGTACTAAATGTAACCGGTACTTGTGCCAATGGAGTTCCGGCTTTGAGCAATGATCCTATTTCTATTGCCTATCCAAGCCCATTCTCAAATAAGATCACGATCGAATTTTCGGAGGCCGACTTGATCTCGATCTATAATGTCCTGGGAGAAAAAATCCAAACTATCGCTCTGAAGGACGGACAAACGAAGGCAGAGATCAGCGACCTGGATATAGAGGAAGGAGTATATTTTTACAGTCTTATAAAAGAAGGCATTATCATTGAAACAAAGAAGATCGTGAAGAATTAATTTTTAACTGGAACCAGATAAGAGGCTGTCTCATTGAGCAGCCTCTTTTTTTTTGTTTAGAAAGTGAGGGAATAATCCGCGGCCGCTATAGGCTCTTTATGTGCTTGTCTATCCAGCCAATAATATCAATGCTATCAAAAATAACATTTTCAAATTTATTGTTCAGCAAAGGTAAAAGCTCCTGCTTTGAATTTTATAAATATCTGTTTCTGATCTTTTTGATTGCTGCTGGACAGCCTTTTTAATTGTACCCTATTCTGCGCTAAAAAACTCCATCATTTTTTGGTTTTTTTTCTTTACAGATCCTAGTATATCAGGTACGTGGTGTATTATTTCAATAAAAAATTTCTATTTTTTTTTGTAAGCATGCTACAGTGACTATTTTTGAAATTGCAAATTTAATTTTTCAAACTATTCATTATCAATTACTTGTGTCGGGTATTAATTTTTAGAAACTGATTTTCTTCTTTTATCTGGTTTGTATTTTTTTCTTTCCGAGAGTAAGTTCGATTAATAATTTAAACAACAACAAAAAACTTAACCCCCCTAACGCACTATGAAAAAACAATTACTATCTCTGATGGCACTATTTGCCGGTGGAGTGTTGCTTGCACAAAGCAACCCAACTGTAACCATTCCCGATTTTACTACTACCAGCAGCACGGGAATAACAGTTAACCTTTATACCGAATTGGCTAAAGGTAAAACAATCATCATTGAAGGATATTTTAACGCATGCGGAAAGTGTAGGGCCGCTGTTCCAACAATCGATGCGATTTATAAAGCCAAAGGATCCGGAACAGGAAATGTAGATATTTGGACTCTTAATGTTAATGGAGAATCCAATGCCAGCGTAAATGCTTTTAAAGCAACGTATGGAGCAACTAACAAATATTTCGGTGAAGCTTCGGGAGATGCTGCCTTTGGTAAAGTATTCTTTGCATTTTATCCAAGTGGAGGAGGTTTCGGAACACCTGTTTTCTCAGTGATCTGCCCTAACAAAAAGGGATGGTGGAATGTAAATGCCCCACCACCCACTTTAACAGGATTTGATTCTTATATTGCAAAATGTGCAACTCTTCCTGTTTCCGGTGTAAATGAAATTTTGCGCGATAAGAACAAAGCAAGGCTTGTTGGAATTTATCCAACTCCAAGTAACAATGAGTCAAAAATTGAGTTCTTTATTGCTGAAAGGGGAAACGTGGAAATCACCATGTTCAACTTTTTAGGCCAACAGGTTGGAGTATTGGCAAATGAAAATTTTGATTCAGGAACACATACTATCGATCTATCTGCACCTAATTTACCTTCAGGTAATTATTTGATTAAAATGATTACAGAAGGTGGCATACAAGATGTTGCTAAAGTTGTTATGGTAAACTAAGATTTCCTTAAAGTTCCAAAAGAGACTTCCTCAAATGAGGAAGTCTTTTTTTTTATTTAAACAACCCGGTTTTAAGGCAAACCCCTATTCCGGGCAGGTCATTCAGCATTATTTTTCCTTCCGAAAAATTTACCCCGTCAAAGTAATCTTCCTTAATTAATAACGGGCCATCAAGGTCTATCCAATCAACAAGGGGGGCAAGCTGCGCTGCGGCCGATACGCCACAAGATGATTCAGACATACACCCGATCATAACTTTCATTTTATATTTTCTTGCTTGTTCTATCATTTTCCGAGCCTCATGCAAGCCGGTGCATTTCATGAGCTTTATATTAATGCCCGTGTAAACTCCTTTTGCCTTTTCAATATCGGCCAGCCGTTGCACTGCTTCATCTGCAATGATAGGTATAGGACTTTTTGAGCCGAGCCAGGCCGTATCCTCCACTTGTACTTTCGGCATGGGTTGTTCAACCAGCAATACATTTTGGCCGCTTAACCATTCGATCATTTCAAGCGCAGTATTTTTATCGGTCCAGCCCTCATTTGCATCTACGATAATATTTTTTGAAGTATGTTTCCGGATCTCCTCTATGATCTTTTTATCGTTTATGGAGCCGAGCTTTACTTTTAGTATGCTGTATTCTTTTGCTTCTTCTATTCTTTCCCGGATTCCTTGCGGATCATCCATCGGAATTGTATAAGCAGTGAAAAGAGTCTTCAATTTATCTGCTCCAAATAATTCATGGCAGGGTTTATTCCGAAGCTTGCCAACGAGATCATGAAGCGCTATGTCGATGCATGCTTTTGCAGCAGTGTTCCCTTTCTCGATTTCATCTACTGCGGAAAGAATGGACTCGATCTCATCAGCAGGTTTAAATTGCTGAAGAAGGATTTTTGCTTTTGCGAGGAAGGCAAGCACTGTCGGGTGATCTTCGGCCAAATAAGGAGGCATGGAAGCCTCCCCGTATCCAAAAACACCTTCATGTTCGAGCCGGGTGAAAACAACGGGAGTTGAATCCCTGCTACCATGCGCAATGGAAAAAGGGCGCTTGAATGCCAGTGTTTTGGGAACGTAAGAAAGTTTCATGTGCGCCATGCTAATATACAGCCCATACCACTGATACAAATAGAACAGCCACTTATAACATGCGGAGCATTCGTATTATTGGTATCATTTGTATTCATTAGGATATTCGCATTGGACTGTTATAATTAAAATATATTGTAAGTTTGTCTCTCTGATGGAATACGAGATCTGTACTCTGTCGGACACAAAACAACAACAAAATCTAATATGATGAACACAATGAAAAATAAATTGTTCTTATTTGCTTTAAGCATTTCTCTTTTCTCTCTCTCAAGCTGCGGGGATGGTAAAGCGGATAGCAATGCAAATGCAGGAGTTCCTGCGGGTATGGTTGCTGCAAACCTAAGCGAACAGGGACTTCCTGTCCTTGTGAATGTTCCGGATTCAACCATAGCACCACTTGAAATAATCGGTAATGCACAAGGCGGTGCGGATGTTAAAGTGGGAAAGAATTTTCAAATGACGATCACAGAAGGAGCAGGAGATATGGCGCTTAAGAAGAACGACATAACGCATGATGACGTTCGTAAATTTGTGAAATATATTGTTGAAGAAGAAAGTGCAATTGTTTGGGAATGGCAGATAGAAGGAATGGAGCCTGAGTTTCATTTTTATGCGATTGTAAAGGATGGAGAAAGATCTTTTGAAACACGCGATATAGAAGGAGGAATATTCTCTGAAAAATCCGCTACGCAGATGCTGGAATCCGCAAAGAGCATTCGCACAGCAGGTGCTGCAAAAGCAGCGATGTAAAGCACCCGCTCATCCCTCAAGGAATCAGAATTTAAAACCGAGAGTCATAAGGATTCTTGAGCTTTTAGAATCATTCATAGAGGGGCTTGTGATAGAAGCATCATAAAAATAATAGTTCTCGCTTGCTTGTGAAAGCACAAAAGCAAAATCCAGGAAGAAATTCTCTTCCCTGAATCCTATACCCGCAGAATAATCGATGCGTGAGCCCGCGCCATTTTGTTTAAATGGGCTGCTGTAATACGCCATACCTGCACGAATGCTCAAGGGCTGCAGCCTCCACTCAGTTCCAAAGCGGATATTGCTTCCTTCCACATATTTGTTCCGAATGGCTTTGTTCTCATTAATGTATTTGTATTTAGAAGAACGAAGTGTAGCGGATGGATAATCTACAAACTCATAATCTATCCCGATCAAGCCCATTTTTTTAATTACAAAACCAAGGCTTCCGATGGTTCGCATGGGGGTAACTAATGAATAATCATATAATCCCGTAGGTGATTCGGAAGAATAGGAGCCGCTTGAGAAACGAGTGGTCATATCACTGCTCCAGTCATCGTGCATCTCAAAATAAGATGGCGTATGGATGGCACCGCCCACCCGGATCCAATCAATCGGCTTATAGATCATTCCAAACTTCAAATTAAAACCTACACCGGTGGTTCGGGAATCCTGATTGAGCTCGAAAGATTGAAATCCATTCAATGCGTTTGTATCCGCTGTTTCTGTGTACGAAGAGCTTTCGTGATACCGGATGTGTGGAATTCCAATAGTAGCTCCCAGGTAAAGCTTATCATTATAATTTCCGCCAAGGCTAAAAACAGTTTCTCCCATAGAGCCGCTGGTAGTAACCGATTTACTTTGCTCTTGTCCGTAAGTGCCTTGCATGTGGTGGTAATAGATACCTGTGGAAGTATCAGAAAAAATGGAACCTGAATATAAAGCAAGCTGAGTAGAAAAAGGATCCATGGAGCTGGTATCGGTTCCATTACCCTGCGCATCTGCAATATACAAATCCAATAAGGAGTTAGAAGAGTTTTTTCCCGACATGGATATTCTGTTGTGGAAATTATTCAACCGGTTGTATCCAAAACCAAATGAAATACCTTTCCAGGCCGGCTTTGTTTCAGGTTCGTAATAGGACAGCACAAGACCTGCATTGCTGAAATTTACATTGTATTTATAGTCATCCAGCGAATTCCCTTTAAACTTAGAGGTAGTTCTCTGACTGAAAAAAGAAGGAGTAAAAGTAAATTCGCTTTTACGGTAGATTCCGATGCCGGCAGGATTTGTGGATAGAGATGAAAAATCTCCCCCCAGTGCTCCGAATGCTCCTCCCATTGCTGTGAACCTGGCTGTTCCTCCATACGTATGTTGCGAATATCTCAGCGCATCAATTTCATTCTGCGCAAAGATTGCGGAACTAACTCCAAGCCCCAGTACTGTCGCTGCAAAATATATTTTGTTTTTCATAGCTGTAATTTTGCTTTTATGCCGCTATTTACCTGTACTTAAACCCTCCTGATGCTGGACGTGATCCTCCTGCATTGTTATTTCCTCCTCCAGAAGATTTTGGAGCCGGATTACTCCTTGGTGTATTGTAGTTAGGAGTGTTGTTATTTTGTTTTGGCGCATCGTAATTCCTCTTAGGAGGGTTATACGTGTTGTTGTTTTTAGGCGTATCATAATTTTTTGGCTTCTCATAGTTTTTAGGAGCATCATAATTTACAGGCTTCTCGTGAGTTTTAGGCATTTCGTAATTCTTCGGAGTGCCGCTTATATTTGGATTTGACACACCGGGATTGCCCTCATTCATATTATTTTTACTCTTCTCTGCTTTTACCTCCGGAAGATTATTCATATTAGAATTAGGCTGTGCATTCAGAGCAGGATTTATATTTGCTGCGGGCACTGTTGAGCCTTGATTCAGCGGTGGAGCATTGTTGTTGTTTTTTACAACCCCGGTATTATTGCTTGGCACAAGTACAGATGTAGCGCCAGCATTACTTAAAGCTCCTTTAGGATGTGACCCGATATTTGGATTGACTTTAACTGCGCTATTCATGTTCACAGGGGTAAATCCTTTCAACTTCGCATCTTCAAACTTTTCTCCATGAGGTGTAATTGCTTTTCCATTTTCATGGGTGCTGTTTCTATTCGGCCCGTAATAATGCCCGCTGTTGTCATGACTGTTGTAATAATAATTATTGTCCATTGCATTGCTGCCTTTGTTCCAATAGCCATCCCAATATCCATCCTGGTATCCGTGGTTATACCCGTGATTATATCCATGGCCGTAACCACCTCCATAATAGGGATTGTACCCATACCCGTTACCGCACCATCCGCCTCCCCAGCCATTCCATCCGTAACCACCCCATCCGCCTCCCCAACCGGAATGGTAGTATGACTGAGGATAGTAGTTATATGAATAGTAGCTCGCTCCCCACCATGGATAACCCAGGTAAACGCTCAAGCCCCAGTGCGCAGGTTGAGCCGAATACCAATATGAATTTGTGTAATAGTTATCATAATAATTGTAAGTGGACACAGGGTGATAAAACCGCCTCATGCGTACAGCATATTCATAATCATAATAATCATCATAGTCAAAATCACTTTCATAATATTTATTGGTGATGTATGTATTCCCTTTTCCATCCTGTTCCACAGCCGTGCTGCTTGGTGATTGAGCAGGGCTAGGTGCCGGGGAAACCGCCTGAGGGGCTGAAGTGGTTTGTGGCACTGTATTCACAGGAGCCTGTTGTACCGGCTTATCCTTTGTAGATGCATACACATCATCATCGTTGTAAGTACCTGAAGTTTGCTGAGTAGCAGAACAGGCACTTAGCAATACGATGGCTGCTGAGAGGAAGGTTAGAGTTTTCATGGCCTTTATGTTTTTGATTCGGTTCATTTTGCTTACTTAAATATTTTAGTTTTGCTGTTCTATACTACAAAAGATACTTGGTTATATATCATTTTACAAACATCATACCAAGAAATCCAAAATTACCACTTACTTACCGCAATAACCACTTACCCATTGAAGGCATTATAAACAGCATATTTTGTTTGAAATACCGGATTTAAATTTATAAACGTTTGGATTTAGTACATTCGTCCAAAATTCCCAGGTTATGGCTAAAGATCTCCCAAAAAGAAGCGAAAATTACTCAGAATGGTACAATCAAATAGTTACCAAAGCTGACCTTGCCGAGCACTCTTCTGTGAGGGGTTGTATGGTGATAAAACCCTATGGATATGCTATTTGGGAGAAGATGCAGGCAGCATTGGATAAGATGTTCAAGGACACAGGGCATGTGAATGCCTATTTCCCGCTTTTTGTACCCAAGAGCTTTTTGGAAAAAGAAGAAGGACATGCCGAAGGATTTGCGAAAGAATGTGCCGTAGTTACTCATTACAGATTAAAAAATGATCCGGATAATAAAGGCAAACTGATCGTGGATAAAGACGCAAAGCTAGAAGAAGAATTAATTGTGCGTCCTACTTCCGAAGCCATTATCTGGAATACGTACAAAGGATGGATACAATCTTACCGCGATCTGCCGCTTCTTATAAATCAATGGGCGAATGTGGTGCGTTGGGAAATGCGAACACGATTATTTTTGCGCACTACTGAATTTTTATGGCAGGAAGGACATACCGCACACGCTACCAAAGAGGAAGCTATTATCGAATCTGAAAAAATGCTGGGTGTATATGCTGATTTTGCGGAGAATTTTTTGGCGCTACCTGTTTTGAAAGGAGTAAAAACCCCCAACGAACGTTTTGCAGGGGCATTGGAAACATATTGCATTGAGGCATTGATGCAGGATGGAAAAGCCTTGCAGGCGGGTACTTCGCATTTTCTCGGACAGAATTTCGCAAAAGCATTTGATGTAAAATTTTCCAGTAAGGAAGGAAAGCTGGATTATGTATGGGCTACTTCCTGGGGAGTTTCTACCCGACTGATGGGAGCACTCGTGATGGCTCATTCGGATGATGAAGGATTAGTGCTACCACCGATGCTTGCACCGATACAGGTGGTAATTATTCCAATCTACAAGAAAGAAGAAGAATTAACAATGATTTCTGTAAAGGCCTTGGACATAAAGAAGGAACTGGAAGCAAAAGGAATTTCGGTGAAATTTGATAACAGCGATAACCGCTCGCCCGGATGGAAATTTGCCGAGTATGAATTTAAAGGAGTACCTGTACGCATCGCCATTGGCCCACGCGATATGCAGAATGAATCTGTGGAACTTGCCCGCAGGGATCTGAAGACAAAAGAAATCGTTAAGCAAGTTGACCTGATTTCAAAAGTGGAGCACCTGATGAAGGAGATACAGGATAATCTATACAATAAAGCAGTTGCCTTCCGAAAAGAAAGTACGCATAGCGTAGATACCTATGATGATTTCAAAAAGGCGCTTGAAAAGGGTGGCTTTGTGTACGCTCATTGGGACGGCACTTCCGAAACAGAAGAAAAAATTAAGGAAGACACGAAAGCGACCATACGCTGCATTCCTATAGGTGAGAAGTCTGAAAGCGGCAAGTGTGTAGTTACCGGAAAACCTTCTGCTCAGAGGGTTGTGTTTGCTATGGCGTATTGATTGAAAAGGATACCTTTGGGAAATTATATATAATTTGGAGTTATGTCGATAACAAAAAAGTATAAAAATTCTCCTTTAATTGAAGCTATATGCGAGTTTCAATTCATTCATAAAGAACAATCAGATGCCACCATTCCAGGAATGCTTTATGATAAAATAAAAAATGAATTCCCTATGAAAAGACAAAGGCAGGATTTTTTCTCGTTGAATGACATGCAGCCGGAAGTGAATATGAATGATTTGACGGCATTAACTCAATTTTATAATAAGGCTGAAAATGCTCTTGTTCAAGTGGGGAAAAATATTCTTACATCAAATTGTTTAAAGCCATACCCACATTGGGAGGTTTTTAAACCAATGATATTGAATAACTTGAAAGAATATAGAGAAGTCAGTAACCCTACCTCATTAAGAAAAATCTCCCTTCGCTATATTAATAAAATTAATGTCCCGATCAAAGATGATTTTAGGACTAGCGAATATTTTAATTTTTATCCCCATAAACCGGAGGGGATAAAAGAAGAAATGAATGGACTCGATGCTACCATACACATTAAACATAATGACGCAAGAGATGTTTTGATTTTAAGAATTGCAACTTTAATTCCTGACGACAAAGAATGTATTTCATTCTTGTTGCAAGTAGAATTTAATATGTTAAAACCAGAGCAGTTGCCCTTTGAAAGGACGGAAAGGTGGTTAGAAGAAGCGCATACAATAATTAATAATACTTTTGAATCGTCAATTACCGATAATTGTAGGAAATTGCTCAACTAATGAGAACATCTGGAAAATATAAAACAAGTCTCGCCCTGGCCATTAGCGCAACCACTTTACGATTTCACGAATTCGATGAAGGCGACAGTAGTTTTGCCAAAAATGTTAACAGGAGTTATAAATTGCATAATACCTGCAATACGTCAACTACCATTTCCGTTTATGATGATTTAAATAAAATCACGTTATGTTATATTATGACTCAAGATGAAGAGCTAAAAGATTTTTTGATTGCAAATAAAAATTTAATTTCTATTCTTCTTGAGGCTCAGGTTCAAATCGAAGCGCGTTTTGGAGATGTTCCCTTATACTTAGAATTGCATACGGATTTTGAAAATCCAGAATGGACGAAGATTTTTCTTATTATAAAAAATAATTTATCTAATAATGATGCACTGGAAAAACTCAAAAATCTATTTAAAACTTGGTTTTTCTTTAAGGACAAAAGCATTAAAAGACTTGTTACAATTTCAGAAGAGTCTCAATGAGTTTTAATTGGAGAAGTTATATCGGATTCGCTGAAGAAATGTGTGTAAGAGTGGATGAGCCAGCCTTACGTTCTTCAATTAGCCGAGCTTATTATGGGGCATTTTGTCTATCAAGAAATTATTTGATAAACAAGAGTAAAATTCCGACACAACGACCTCATGATGCTCCGGGAAAGATACATCAATTGGTAATAGAATATTTTGACCAATCAGATGATTCTGATGAATGTATGGCCGGACAACTTTTAGGAGAATTAAGAAAAAAAAGGAATATTGCAGATTACGAAGGGAATTCCGTCATTGAAAGAGACGCTGTTGGTAAACTTGTAGCAAAGGCAAGAGAAGTGATTAGTATTATCGATGAATTGGATTCCTAATTGGCAGAATGTATGAAGAAAACTGCGAACTGGTGTTGAGTTAAACATCTCCTCCTAACCATTGTCACCACAACAATTTCCAACTAACATCGTTATGTGAATAAGTCAGAATGTACTTGTTGATTTTTAATATGGATGTAAGTAAATTTGTTTAAACCAAACAATCGTCCTACAAGTCCTCCCCTTCTGGGAGGATTTAGGTGGGGCCACTTTAATTATGCTCAACTCAATCCTTCTTCAGATAGGTTCTCCTGCAGGAGATTCAACAGGCTCCGCGGCTGTTTCAAATTCAATGCCGGTTATGGCTCAACCTGTGGAAACATCACTTTCTCTTTTTGAACTCCTGATGAAGGGAGGATATGTGATGATCCCGATCGGGATTCTATTACTCCTGACAATATATTTTTTCGTTGAACGCCTTCTTGCAATTTCCCGAACCGGAAAAGCAGATGCAAATTTTATGAATAATATCAAGGACATGCTCAGCAATGGAAATATTGATGCTGCAAAAACCTTGTGCAAGCACACTCCAGGCCCGCAGGCAATGATGGTGGATAAAGGAATACGCCATTTGGGAAAACCGGTAAAAGAAATTGAAGAGTCCATGCAAGGTGTTGCACAACAGGAACTGTACCGCCTGGAAAAAAATCTTTCTATCCTTAGTATTGTAGGCCGTGTGGCTCCCATGATGGGATTTATCGGAACGATCATTGGGGTAATAAATATTTTTTACAAAATATCTTTATCTAAAACCGTGGAGATCGATGTAATATCCGAAGGGTTGTACCAGAAGATGATCAGCAGCGCATCCGGCCTTAGTATCGGGATATTTGCGTTCATTTGTTTTTATATGCTGCAGATCATGGTAGACAAGCGGGTGCATGTAATGGAAAAAACATCTATGGATTTTGTGGATATAATTCAGGAGCCGAATAAATAACCAGTAGGCAGTAGGCAACAAACAGTTGGCAATCAATACAACAAATGAAAATTAAAAGACGCCATAGAGAAGGAGCAGAGGTGAGCACAGATTCACTGAGTGATATCATGTTTTTTCTTTTGATATTCTTTCTGATACTTTCTACGCTGGTAAATCCGAGTGTGATAAAAATAAATCTGCCTTCCTCAAAAGCGAATCAGCAGATAGATACAAAGCCCATTGCCCTGGTGGTGACCAAAGACATGCAGTATTACTTGAATAACAAGCCGGTTGAGGCCACACATCTTGAAGCTGAATTAAAGGCTGCCACTGACCAAATGAAAGATCCGACAGTCATTCTGAAAGTAGATAATTCTCTTACCGTGCAGGATCTTGTGAATGTAATGCAGCTCGGTGCGAGACTCAAAGTGAAGATGGTACTTGGCACCAAGCCGCCTAATGCTGGTTAAGCCTATGGAATCGGGACTGATTCTGCATCTATAGTGAAAGAACAATGGACAATCATATTTCCATAGAGAAGAATAACCGCCTCATCGCAATCGGTATCACTACCCTGGTTGCTGCATTGCTCCTGATTGTAATTCTTCTGATAAAATTTATTACTCCTATTCCTCCTTTTGATGAAAGTACTAAGGGAGGGTTGGAAGTTAATTTTGGTTTTGACGAAGCAGGAATGGGAGAGAATAACAGCATGGATCCTGTTAAGAACGACCAGCAAACTAAAACAGAAGCTACTCCTCAGGTTCAGAGCAATCCTGCGGATATGATCTCAACAGAAGAGCCAAGTGAAGTGGTTGCTCCTCCTGTAAAGAATACACCGCAGGAAGTAAAAGTAGAAACACCGCCAACACCTGATAAAAATTTATTAGATGCCTTGAATAAGGTCCACAGTAAACCGGGTTCTAGCAGTGGTGATGGGAATACAGATACACCCGGTAATCAAGGAGATATAAATGGTACGCCTAATTCGCCTGTGTATAGTAAAGGAAAAGGGCGCGGAGGAGAAGGATTTGTAATCAGAGGAGCGGGCCGTAAAATGACGGGAGATGTGAATATTTACGATGATTCCCAGGAAACAGGAATTGTTGCCGTGGAAATTCTGGTTGACAAATACGGAAAAATCACAAAAGCAGAGCCTGTCCTGATGGGTTCAACCACCACCAGTTCCGTGCTTTGGAAAAAAGCCAAGGACGGCCTTATTAATCAAAAGCTGTTCAACGAGAGCGGCAATGGTGAAGAGGCACGCGGGACCATCTACATTAATTTTACGGTTAGATAGAGAACCCTAAATCCCTAAAGGGACTTAAAGATAAGGTTTTCCCCCTTTAGGGTCGGGGCTCCTTCTTCAAATCCTTCATCTGCAACTGCAGGTATGTTTTTCCTTCCCATTCCTGTTCGTTGATGTTATAACAAACAGTGAATGGATTTTTCTTAGCTACAAATTCATAATGCTCATCCATGCCGAAGCCAATAGCAGCAAAAGACGCTGCCCTCTCCTTTGGGCTTCCTCCCTCTCCTGTGGAGAGGGTCGGGGCGAGGCGAGGTGAGGTCTGATGCAATTCCATCTTTAAATGATTTTTTCCCACAATACTGGTGTATCCTTTTTCTGAAACATTTTTTGTCATGAAGATAGGATTCATGTTGCCGGGCCCGAAAGGGGAGAATTGTTTCAGGATATTGTAAAAGCCGGAAGTGATATCACCCAGATTTATTTCCGCATCAATTTCTATTTCCGGAATGAGCATCTCATCAGTGATAGTTGCTGAAACCACCTCTTCAAACTTCTGCTGGAAGGCAGATACATTTTCCGGAAGCATGGTAAGCCCCGCTGCATATTTATGTCCTCCAAATTGCTCCAGCAGATCGCTGCATGTGCTGATGGCCTCGTACACATCAAAATCTTTTACTGAACGTGCGGAGCCGGATACCACTCCGTTGGATTGAGTGAGCATTATAGTAGGGCGGTAGTATGTTTCCGTTAATCGCGATGCAACAATTCCAATCACTCCTTTATGCCAATTGGGATCAAACAGTACAGTTGTTTTTTTAGTCTGCAGAATGGAACTTTCTTCGATCATGGCCAGTGCCTGCTGCGTGGTGTAAATATCCAGGTCCCTGCGGTCAGAATTATTTTTATCCAGGTAATTTCCTGCTTCAATAGCATGCTCGGGGGTGGAGGAAATAAGCATTTCAACCGCTTTGTTTCCGCTTTCCATTCTGCCCGCAGCATTTATCCGGGGGCCAATTACAAAAACAATATCCGTGATGGTAAGTTCCTTTTTAACTTTTGTCATTTCCAGCATGGCACGGATGCCGGGGCGGGGAGAGGTGTTAATCTGTTTCAGTCCGTAAAATGCCAGCGTACGGTTTTCTCCGGTGATTGGAACAATATCGGCCGCAATGCTGATAGCAGTAAGATCCAGGTATTGCTCCAAGTTTGAAAGAGGAATATTATTTTTTTGTGAAAAGGCCTGAACGAGTTTAAAGCCGATCCCGCAGCCTGAAAGTTCCTTGTAGGGATATGGGCAATCTTTTCTTTTCGGATCCAGAACTGCAACCGCATCCGGAATTGTTTCGCCCGGTAAATGGTGGTCGCAAATAATAAAGTCAATATTTTTTTTGTTCGCGTATTCTACTTTATCAATTGCTTTTATGCCGCAATCAAGAGCGATAATTAATGAAAATCCATTTGCTGCCGCAAAATCAATTCCGGCAGTGGAAATTCCATAACCTTCTTTATAGCGGTCGGGGATATAATAGGAAAGCCATTCGTCTTCCGTCTCTCCCAAAGGGAGAGACACTCCCTCCCCTGAGGGGAGGGATGGGGAGAGGTAATGTTTGAAAAATGAATATACCAAAGCCACCGATGTTGTTCCATCCACATCATAATCACCATACACTAAAATTTTCTCTCCGTTCTTTATTGCTTTTTCAATTCTTGCGATGGCCTTATCCATATCCTTCATCAGGAAAGGATCGTGCAAATGTTCTAACTGCGGACGGAAGAATAGTTTTGCTTCGTCATACGTAGCAACCCCACGCTGCCAAAGAAGATTAGCAATCACAGGGTTTACCTTCACATCCTTTATAAGGCGTTCAAGTATTTCTGCAGGAGCAGAAGGTTTTATTTTCCAGCGTTTTGTAGCCACGAATCTCACGAATTAGCACGAAAGTATCAAAAAAAGGAAATCTAATCTAAAAAGGAAGATGATGTGGATACCTTTCCACATGCATTGATTTTACGTTATCGAAAAGCAGCTTTTTAAGCTCGCTTACATTTTCTTTTGTGAAGGCAGAAATGAATACACAAGGCTCAAACAATTTAGATATCCAGCTTTTTTTCAGATCCTCCAGGGAGATAGGCTTGCGCTCTTCTACATCATCAGTGGTTTCATCGCCACGCAGGATCTCATTCTCGTTTTTCAGGATGCGATGGATTTCATGCTCCCCGCTTCGTACGGCATCAATTTTATTGAACACCGTAATAATGTATTTATCGCCTCGCCCTGGCGAGTCCGTCCCTTGGCAGACCACGCCAATTTCCATCAAAGTTTTTTTCACCTCTTTCATCTGCTCTTCAAAGCCGGGATGTGAAATATCCACCACATGTAAAAGGATATCGGCTTCGCGCAGCTCGTCCAGTGTGGATTTAAAACTATCCACCAGCTGATGAGGCAGTTTACGGATGAACCCTACCGTATCGGATAAAAGAAAAGGAACTTTGTCTATTACTACTTTCCGTACGGTGGTATCCAGTGTGGCAAATAATTTATTTTCAGCAAATACGTCTGATTTTGCCAGCAGGTTCATTAAAGTGGATTTTCCAACATTCGTATAACCAACAAGCGCCACACGAATCATCTCTCCACGGTTCCTGCGTTGGGTTGCCATTTGCCGGTCGATCTCTACCAGTTTTTCCTTGAGCAAATGAATTTTCTTACGGACTATACGTCTGTCCGTTTCAATTTCCTTTTCTCCGGCACCTCCCCGTGTCCCGGTTCCTCCACGCTGCCGTTCCAGGTGGGTCCACATTCCCATCAGGCGGGGATACAGGTATTCGTGCTGGGCAAGTTCTACCTGCGTTTTCGCATAGGATGTTTTTGCACGCTGTGCGAATATCTCCAGGATTAATCCGGTTCTGTCCAGCACCTTTTTCTCGAAGAGGTTCTCAAGATTCCGCTGCTGGGAAGGGGAGATCTCATCATCAAAAATGATAAGTTCTATTTTGTTTGCATCTACATATAGCTTTATTTCTTCCGCCTTGCCTTTGCCAATAAATGTTCCGGAATCCGGACGGGATAATTGCTGCGTAAATCTTTTTATAGGTGTTGATCCTGCAGTTTCTGCGAGGAAAGCAAGCTCATCCATGAACTCCTTGACCTTTATCTCGTTTTGCTTTTGGTTGATAATGCCAACCAGAATAGATCGCTTTAATATTTTCCCGGCCTCCTTTTTGCTTGCTAACATTTTAAGATAAGATTACATGCCCGGCATCCATCCGCGTGAAATAGCGGACCAGGGCCAGGGTATAGCGATGAAGATTACGATGAGAGCAAAAAGAAAAAACAGGGCGATCTTTTTATGTTTGGCTTCATCCGTGAGTGCACGTTTGGCAGTTGAATAGCCGATAGTAATCAGGATGATGGCAACCAGCATCATGGCGATGTGTTCCACAGACCAGAACCGCAGGCCCGGGTCTTTCATAGTGGAAGCCATATCTGATAGACCAACTTTTACCGTAGGGCTTACGAAATATAATATCAGGCCCACAACTAGTTGCAGATGCGCGCATATCAATGTAAAAAGAGCGAGTTTTTTATCACCGGGGAAATAAGGCTTTTTGCCAAGCCATCCGCTGAATGCTTTTATAATAGCCAAAACAATAAAAATTAAAATGAGGTAGCGTAGAAGTGAATGGGTGTGTAAGAGGCCTGTGAGCATAGGTGGTTTTTTATAAAGGTAAAAATAGCAGAAATATTTTGTCTTGAATTCATTGTTAATAAAAGAGTTGTATTTATAAGGAGATAGAATGTATTTTTGTATTCCAATCATACTAAAAGTAGTTGCATGGCAAAAATTGTTCCTTTGTCCCCCAAAAGATACATAACTACAAAAGGCCGAAGTTTGCCGATTCATGAGTGTTA
>Ga0163144_10006491_pt1 | contig 25786 bp, 23 predicted proteins | sample OliLak19BULKMAT1_FD_123175 | JGI IMG/M metagenome (GOLD analysis project Ga0163144, IMG submission 123175) | Freshwater microbial mat bacterial communities from Lake Vanda, McMurdo Dry Valleys, Antarctica - Oligotrophic Lake LV.19.BULKMAT1 | ecosystem: Environmental > Aquatic > Freshwater >... | reverse complement strand
GGGATCCGGGATCCGGGATCCGGGATCCGGGATCCGGGATCCGGGATCCGGGATCCGGGTCCCGTTAGAACCCGAACGACGCGCCAATCTCGATGCGCCGCGGCGGGGCCGCCGAAGTGGCGGTGCCGAAGAACGACGACAGCTGATTGCCGATGAACGCGTTGTAGTTCACGTGGTTGAACGCGTTCTGGATGTTCACGTAGAGGTCGAGGCGGTACTTCTGGTTGCCGCCTTCCATCACCATGATCTGCGGACCCTCACCACCGCCGCCAGGACCGCCGGGTCCGCGCTGAGCTGCCACGCCGCCCGACGGCGGTGGCATCGGCATGCCGCCTGGGCCACCCGGGAATCCCGGGCCGCCGGCACGCCGGCCGCCGAGGCCAATCGACTTGTTGAGCCGCACGTTGGCGGTCCACTGCGCCGCGCCGCGCGCGCTGTTGCGCTCGACGCCGGCAGCGCGGTCGTTGAACACGGTGTCGCCGTTGGTGTCGAAACCGGTGGTGATGTTGTAGGGCAGCGCAGACGAACCTTGCATGCCGAGGCTCAGGCGCACGCCCCGGCCGATCGGCGAGTTGAAGTTGAAGAAGACGCGGTGCCGCACGTCCTGCGCCGCCGGACCCCAGTCGCGATTCGGGTTGAGGCTGTCGGACGGCAGCGCGGTTGCGCCATCGGCGTAGTTCCGCGAGCTGCCTAACTGATACATCACCATGCCGAACAGGCGGCGCGGCGCGTAGCGCATGTTGAGCGCGACGGTGGCGCGATCCGAGGCGCGCTTGCCACTCGACTGGATCTCGCTGATGTTGCCCACCGCCGGATCGGGCCGCACGCCGTTGACGGGCGCGTTGACGTTGATGGACCGCAGCGAGTCGTAACCGCGCGTGAACATGTAGTCGGCGCGCATCTCGGCCCAGCCCGTGAGCGGCCGCTCGAAGCCGACCGAGGCCTGGTGAATAATCGGCTGGCCGAGCGAGGCTGAGCGGATCACGCTGGCGGGCAGCCGCGTGCCGCCACCATCGGTAACGGGAAAGCCCGGGTTCTGGATGATCACGTCCACCTGGTGTTGGCCATCGACGCGGATGGTCTGCTCGTAGAGACTCGACTCGTACCAGTCGTAGAAGATGCCGTAGCCGCCGCGCACCGTGGTCTTCTTGCTGGCGTTCCAGGTGAACGCCGCGCGCGGCGCCAGGTTGAACCGCGAATCGACCTGGCTCTGGATTTCCTGCCGCACGCCAAGACTGATCTGCAGCGTGCGCGACGGCCGGAAGTCGTCTTGCAGGAACCAGCCGGCCTTGATTTGCGAGTAGTCCACCAGCGGGTCGCCGGTGCGGATCACGTAGTTGGTCGGGATGCCGGCATTGAAGGCGTCGGTGCTCGTGAACGTGTACGTGCCGTTGCCGTTGGTGCGTTGCGTGCTGTCCCACCGGCCGGCCTCGAGCAGCACGCCGGCGCGCATGGAGTGCTTGCGGCCGATGGTGAAGTCGAAGTTCTGCGCCAGCTCGAACTCCTGAGCGTTGCGGACGCCCGACTGCCCGGCGCCGCCGGCCGTGAACGCGTCGTTGACGCGAATGGCCGGCTGCAGCGAGCTCGGCAGCGTGGCGTTGGTCGAGTTGTTGAACTCGAATTTGAACTCGCTGAACACCTTCTTGCCAATCACGTTGGTCGTGCGCAGGCGGAAGGTGTCGGTGTTCATGTCGGTGGCATACGCGCGCTCAGGCAGGTCGAAGTCGCCGACCCCGAGGTTGCTCCGCTCGTTCTGCCGGCGCGTGTACTCGGCACGCACCTGGGCGGTCGGGCTCAGCAGGTGCTCCACCCGCGCCGTGAAGTTGATGGCGTCGGTGGGCGACACCGCCAGCGAGTTGACCGTGCCGCTGCTGGGCGATTGCGCGACGATGGTGCGCGAGTCGTAGGAACTGTTACCGTCGAACGACAGCGACAGGCCGGTCTTGCCCTTGGCCAACGGACCCGAGAAGTTCACCATGTAGCGGCGCATCTGCTCAGGGCCCTTCTCGCCGGCAAACGCGTTGGTGGCGTTCAGCGACTCGTCGCGGAAGCCGAAGTTCGAGCCGCCGCGCCACGCACCCATGCCGGGCTTGGTGATCACTTCCACGCGGATCATGCCGGCCTCGTGGTACTCGGCCGAGAAGGAATTGGTGTGGAAGCGGATCTGCTGAATCTGATCCTTCGGCGGCATGCGGCCGCCGCGGAAGCCATCGACAAAGATCTGCGCGCCGGGTCCGGCCATGCGCGCCAGCTCGTCGGCCATTTCGTCCGGGTCGTCTGGCAGAGAGTCGATCTCGTCCTGGGTCAGCGTTTGCGTGAAGCCGTTGTCGCGTCGCTCGGCCGCGCTCACGTCGTTCACCACCACGGTCTGCTCAATGGTCGCCACCGCCAGCCGCAACGTGGTGCGATTGTCGCCGCGGCGCACGTTGAACGGCGTGGCGATGGGCCGGAAGCTCTCGGCTTTCGCCGTGACCTGGTAGGTGCCGGGGTTCAGGTTCTCGAACACCGCGAGGCCGCGATCATCGACGGCCGACGTGCGCGCGATGCCACTGGCATCGACGATCGTGACCTGCGCGATGACGAGTGCCGCCTCGGTCTGGTCGAGCACGGTGACACGCAATGTGCCACCGACTCCTGAGCCTTGCACCACTTGTGCTGATGACGTCGTGGCCGTGAGCAACGACACGGCCACGATCAAGCTTCCGATTATCTTTCGCATAAACAGTCTCTGTCTTGGCGGCACTAAAGTGCCGCCCTTCTGGTGTTACCGCTCGGGCAGACTAAAGTGCCGCCCTCCTGGCATGCCGACGCGTGTTACTTCTTTTCCCACGTGTCGGCTTTGATCGTGGGATTCACCTTGTACTTTTCGACCGTCCACTCTTCGTTCGGCTGGCCGTCGAGCGAGATGTCGATCTTGTGCGGCAGCATGACGCCGTCCACCTTCTTGTATTCGCCGAGGTGCATGGCATAGGTGCCGAGCGCGGGCGGGTTCTTGCGCAGTTCTTCGACGCGCTTCTGCATTTCCTCGGGTGTCATCTGCGGACGGCCACCACCAGCACCGGCGCCACCGGCACCGCGCGGCGGACCGCCGGGACCACGGCCGGGACCACCAGGCCCGCCAGGACCGCCGTTGATCATCACCATGGGCTTGGGATCCTGGTACTGCACCATCAACGGCAAGTGCGTCTGCTGATCGATGAAGAGGCGCAGCACGCGGCCGGTCTCTTCCTTGGTTTCGAGAATGTCGGCCTTGCCATCGGGCGATTCGGCAATGCCCGCGTCGGTCCACGGCGCCGGGCCTTCAGTGACGAGCGCCGCCATCCAGCGATGCAACTGCACGCGCGCTCGACGCACGCGGACTTCGTTCAACTGCGCTTCGGTCAGCGGCGCGGCGCCGCCAGGACCACCGGGTCCGCCGGGGCCCTCACCGGGACCACGCATCACGATCTGCATCCCGCCGCCCATGCCGCCACGGTTGGCCATGTCATCCCACGCGATGTTGCCGGCCAGCACCGAGGTGCGCTCGATCATCGGGCCGCCCACCATGCCGCCCATGGCGATCTCTTCAACGCGGCGCATCTTGTCGGGACGCGCGATGGTCAGCGTCATCACGCCTTCCATGTCGCGACTGCCCATCGAGCGGCGGAAGGGCCCCTCGGCGGTCAGCCCCTTCATCGCGGCCACCTTATCTTCGCCGCCCAGCGCCTTCTTCGCCTCGGCCAGCACGCCGGCCACGCGGTCTTGCGCCGCCAAGGGAAGGATGGAAACGCCGTCGATGTGAACGAATGTCGCCGCCATCAGCAAGGCCGCGGTTGAAATCAATCTGCGCATGTTGGCTCCTGTCGTTTCCGGAAGACGTCCTTCCAATTGATATTACGAGGAAGGCGCGAGGTCAGACGTTAAGGCTGAGCAAAGGGATTGTTAAGGATGTTAAATGCTTGATTTGGCTGGATTTATCGCATTTTCTGCATGCTAGACTTTGCCCATGGTGCTCGGAACCAGCAGGGCGAAGGGCCTGTCCTTCCAGCGGCGAGGCGTCTCGGCGGTGACCGTGCTGGTGGGGCTCGTCATGCTGCTCGTGCCGGCCCTCGCCTACATGCAATACCAGTGGCTCGGACAGCTCAGCACGGCCGAGCGCGAGCGCATGCAGCGCACGCTGCGGACGGCGGCCGCCCAGTTCGCGATCGAGTTCGACACCGAGCTGTCACGCGCGCTCGTCAGCCTGCAGGTTGACGGCGCGACGATTCGCGACGAGAACTGGACCGGCTACGCGCAGCGCTACTCGGCCTGGACCACGACCGCCACCGAACCTCGCCTCGTGCGCGAGGTGCTACTCGTCGATACCCTGCCGGGCACTGCGTTGCCGGCCATCGGCTCGGCGGCCAGTGTCCCGGTGGAACAGCTTCGGTTACGCCGCTGGAATGCGCAGGCGTTGACCTTCGAACCCACGGAGTGGAGCGACGACCTCAGCACCATTCGCGCCTCGCTCGCCACGCATTTCATAGGCTTTCAGATCGACCGATCGCGCACGGGCGGCAACGGTGGCTCGCCCCCCGATCGCGTTCGCCGCGAGGGCACCATTTCCCTCTCGCTCGGCGACGACAACACGCTCGTCTCGCCGGTCAGCCTGTTCGAGTTGCCCGACGGCCGCCGCGGGCCGCCGAAGATCACCATCCTCGGCTTTACCATCGTGCGCCTCGATCCCGCCGTGGTCCGCGACCCCCTGCTCGCCTCGCTCGCCGCCCGCCACTTCCATGGCGACGACGAAGAAGTGGATTACCGCGTCGCCGTGGTTCACAAGGACGATGTGAAGAACGTGGTGTGGGAGTCAGAACCCGGCGTGGCGACGCTGATTTCAGGCTCGCCTGACGTCTCGGCGAACTTCATGGCGCCACGACCGGATCAGATGTTCGTCTTCGCGCGCAACGGGGCGGGATCGCTTCCGCCCCCACCCCCGTCGCCTGCCCCAGTCGCTCGTCCAGATACCGGCGTCCGTAGAGGCGGGTCTTCAGACCCGCCTGTTGAAGTGCATGCAGCGCCTGTCGCATCAGGGGATTCTGCAGACACGCCGCGTCCGGACAATTTCGTGGTCTCGATGGTTGAACGCGAAATCCGCAGCGACCGTGGCACTACCCGAACCGGCTCTAGCCCGTTCGATGGCCGGTGGGTACTGATGGCCAAGCATCGCGCCGGCTCGCTTGAAGCCGCGGTCGCGGCCGTTCGCCAGCGCAACCTGCTGGTCAGCTCCAGCGTGTTGCTGCTGCTGACGATGGCGATCGGGTTGATCGTGGTGTCGGCCCGGCGCGCGCAGGAATTGGCGCGCCAGCAGATGGAGTTTGTGGCCGCGGTGTCGCATGAACTGCGGACGCCGGTGTCGGTCATTGGCGTCGCTGCCGGCAACCTCGCCGACGGCGTCGTCGGCGACCCCGCGCGGGTGCGGAAGTACGGTGAGACCATCCAGGGCGAAGCCCGCCGGCTGGCCGAAACGGTTGAGCGCGTCTTGCAGTTGGCCGGCATTGCCGCCGGCCGCGCAGCGGCGGCGCAGGTACCGGTGCAGCCGTCCGACCTGGTGCACGATTCGGTGGGCGCGTGCCAGACCGAGATTGAAAAGGCGGCCGTCGACGTCGAGATCGAGATCGCCGAGAACCTGCCACCGGTCCTCGGCGACGTGACCGCGTTGCGCTCGGCACTGCAGAACCTGATCAGCAACGCGGTGAAGTACGGGGGCGATGCCCGGTGGCTGCGCGTGACCGCGCGCCCGGATCCCGGATCCCGGACCCCGGGCCCCGGCACGAGGAACGTCGTCTTCACCGTCGAGGATCACGGCCTGGGCATCGACGCCGAAGACCGCAAGCACATCTTCGAGCCGTTCTATCGTGGGCGCATGGCGGTGTCGAAACAGATCAAGGGCAGCGGCCTTGGCTTGAACCTGGTCGCGCGCATTGCCGAAGCGCATGGCGGACGCGTCACCGTCACGAGCGAGCCCGGCAAGGGCAGCGTGTTCACCATCTCGCTGCCGGCAGTCACGGATCGCGCCGCTGCCAAAGCTGCGACGGCCTTCTCGACTGGCCTCGAAACCTCTCGGTCGTGAACCTTGTCAGGAAAGCGACTCCTCTTAGTTGAAGACGAGCCCGGCCTGCAGCTGGCGCTGAGCGATCGGCTGTCAGCCGAAGGCTATTCGGTGGAAATCGCTGGTGACGGTAATCTCGCGGTGAGGCGGGCCACCGGCGAACCATGGGACATCATCGTCCTTGACGTGATGCTGCCGGGTCGAGACGGCTTCGACGTGGCCAAGACCATTCGCCAGCAAGGCATTCAAACGCCCATTCTGATGCTGACCGCTCGCACTCAGGTGGTGGATCGCGTCGTCGGCCTCAAGCTGGGCGCCGACGACTACCTGACCAAGCCGTTCGAGACTATCGAGTTGTTGGCTCGACTTGAAGCATTGCTACGGCGGGCGCCGAGTGGCTCACCGGGTCTGTCGCTCGAGCGCTACAGCTTCGGTGACATCACGGTGGACGTCCGCAAGGCCGAGGTCATGAGCAAAGGGCTGTCGCTGGATCTGTCGGCGAAGGAGTTCCAGCTGCTGAAGTACTTCATCGAGCATCGCGGCGCGACGATCCCGCGCGAAGAGTTGCTGCAGGAGGTGTGGGGCTACAGCGCCATGCCCTCGACGCGCACGGTCGATGTGCACGTGGCGTGGCTGCGGCAGAAGCTCGAAACCAATCCTCGGGTGCCCCAGTTCATCCTCACCGTGCACGGCCTCGGCTACAAGTTCGCCGGGTAGGACACCCGGCGGCACTGAAGTGCCGCCCTCCTGGCAATCCCTGTCAGGTCTCGTCGCGGTTGATCCACTTCGGCGCGTATGGGAGATCGATGGTCGACAGCGAATTCAGTAACCGCTCTGGATTGTCATCGACGACAATGGCGGCCCGGTGCACGGGCTTGATGAATCCCTCCGACACGGCCTGGTCGATAAACACCGCCAGCGGCGTGTAGAAGCCGGCCACGTTCAGCAGGCCGCACGCTTTGCGGTGCAGGCCGAGTTGCGTCCAGGTAATCGCTTCGAAGAATTCCTCGAAGGTGCCGACGCCGCCCGGCATGGCGATGAAGGCGTCCGACAGGTCGGCCATCATCGCCTTGCGGGTGTGCATGGAGTCAACGACCCGCAGGTCGGTCACGCCGTGATGCGCGACCTCCCGGTCAGCCAGCGACTTCGGGATCACGCCGATCACTTCCCCGCCGGCGGCCAGCGCCGCATCGGCAATCACGCCCATCAGGCCGACGTTGCCGCCGCCGTAGACCAGGCCAATGCCACGGTTGGCCAACAAGGTGCCGAGGGTCACGGCCGCTTCGGCATAGGCCGGGTTCGCGCCGTGGCTGGATCCGCAAAACACGCAAAGCCGTTTCATGCTGTCAATGCAACCACGAAGATCACGAAGACACGAAGAATAATCTTGCTTCGTGGCCTTCGTGTCCTTCGTGTTAGATCTTCAGGATAAGGCCGGTTGCCGGTTTGCCGGTGGCCCGAGTCACGGCGTCGAGATAGATCGACACTTGCCGCACGTAGGCATCTTGCGCGGTGGCGATCTCGAGGTCGGTCTTGAAGTCGATCACCATCCAGCCCTGCTCCGTCTCGTAGGCCAGGTCGATCTGGCCGTCGACCATCTGCGGCGTGCCAGTCCCATCGTCCAGACGTAACGTCACGGGGGCTTCGCGCCACACCCGGCGGCCGGCGGCGTGGGCGGCGCGGGCTTGGTCCAGGCGTGGATGCGTGAGCACGTTCACGACCATGACACGCGCAGCCGTTTGTTCTTCGTCGGTGGCGCCAAGCAGCTTCGCATGCAGGGCCGAGAGCTCGGCCACCTCGCTCGCGGTGGCGCTGAGGGGAACAGACGCGAGCAGCGCGTGCACCAGCGTGCCGAAGCGTTTTCCGGACGGGCGCGGGGACTTCACTGACGCATCTTCGATGATCACGGAGGGAGTCGACGAGTCTGCCTCTGACCACGACAAACCTGAAGGTTTGTCGCCACGCTGATACGTCTGCGTTGGGGTCGTCACAATCATCGACGGCGCTGAACCGATTGCCTGGACGGCGGCTCGCCGTGCTTGCCATTCGTCATACCGCGCCCGGTCGGCAGCCACATCGAGGGGGCTCGCATCCTTGGAGATCAGGTCGTCGCGCCGCAATCCGCGGCCTTCATCCGTCGATGCTTCCAGCAGTAACGGGTCCCACCACACCACGGAATAGGCCTGGCCGGCCGCTTCGTCGCCCAGGCGATAGGTACCCGGTGCCACCGTATCGTCGACGGGCTGTCCGTCGGCACGGGCGTCGGCCAGAATCGTCTGCTTGCCCTTGAACAACGGGACGCCGCGGGACGGCGATGGCGACTGCCAGCGATCGCGCGGGGGATAGAGCGCGCGATTGAGGGGACGAATCCAGCCCTTGTCGTACGGCCCATCGCCAACCGCCGGCAAGACCAGGACATCTTTGGCGCGAGTGGCCGCGACGTAGGCGAGCCGGACACCTTCGGCTTCGTCCCGGCTGGCTTCCTGTGCGTTGTGCTCTTGAAGTTCCAGCGGCGCCCATCCGCCGATCTTCATGGCACACAGGTTCTTCTCAGGATCCAGATAACGCGAGGCCTCATCCAGGCTCAGCTTGCAGGCAATGTCAGCGAGCACGACCACGGGGAACTCGAGGCCCTTGGCCTTGTGAACGGTCATCAGGCGCACGCCGTCGCTGCCTTCTTCCAGGATCGGCGCTTCCGGTGAATCGGCGCGGCCAGAGGCATCGTGCAGGGTGTCAACAAACCCGCGGAACGAGAGCCCGCCTTCCGATTCATAACGCCGGGCCAGGTCCGAGATATGCATGACGTTGGCGAGCACCTGCTCGCCTCCGCGCCAGAGAACAAATCCGGCATGGGCGCGCGTGATCGCAATCAACCGGCCGATGGTGTCGGCGACCGGGCGGTGGTTACGGGCGGCGTGCAGCTCGCGGAGTGTGGTGAGCGCCGTGGCGACCGGCGCCAGTCGCTCGGGCAACTCGGCCGGTACCCGGTAGGGGTGAAACGCGTGCGCGATCGAGTGATACTCGAGCAGTTCTTCTTCGCCAATGGCGAACAGCGGCCCATGGAGCGTGGCGTACACCGACAACTCGTCCTCGGGCCACTCGATCGCAGTCAAGGCGGTGCGAATCGCGTCCACCTCTTCGCGCTCGTGGAACGTCTTGCCGCCGACCAGCAGGTGTGCAATGCCGCGCGCCTCGAAGGCCTCGACATACTCGCGCGTGATGTCCTTGCCGAAGTGCAGGAATCGCCTGAACAGCAGGCAGACATCACTGGCGACAATCTTCCGCCGAGTACCGCCATCCGCGACCGTCCATGGACAATCAGGCGACAACAGCCAGCCGAGGAAGGCCGCCACCGCCGGCGGCTGCGACTGGTTGAGGGCCGTCTGGGTCACCTGCGGCGGGCCATACATCTGCCGGCCGTACGGGCGCGGCACCGGTAGCGCCACAATCGCCGGCTGCTCTGGCGTGTCGTCACGATGCTTCAGCAGCGGAACGTAGTCGGCCTGCAACGAGGCCTCGTCGCCGTCCATCTCTTCGTCGAACGCCGCGTTCACGAAATGCTGAATCGCTGGCACGCTGCGGAACGAGGTCTGCAGCGTCACCGCCGTCGCGCCATTGCTGGTGAGGCTGTCGGCAATGCGGCGATACGCGCCAACGTCGGCGCGGCGAAAGCGATAGATCGACTGCTTGGGATCGCCAACGATGAACAAGGCGCCGGGCCGAAGCGCGCCAGTATCGTCGCCGGCGAGGCGCAGCAGCAACTCGGCCTGGAGCGAGTCGGTGTCCTGAAATTCATCGACCAGGATCACGCGGAAGCGCTCACGGAACTCGCGGCACACGTCGGGGTTCTCGCACACGAGATCACGGGCCTTGATCAACAGGTCCAGGAAGTCGAGCGCGCCGGTCTCCTGCTTGCGCGCCTCGTAGCGGCGCAGGCAATCGCCCATCTCGTCATGGAGCAGGGCCGCGAGATCGGCGTCGGCGACATCACGGAACCGGCGCAGATCCAGCAGGAGCTCCGCATGTGTGGCCAGCGCCTGTTCGCGGGTGACGCCAATGGCAAACGCCGCCCCGGTGCCCTTCTTCGGCTGCGAGAAGTCGCGGTGGTCGGCGAGGGCCACCAGTGCGGCCTCCCACCCGTCCCAGATGCCCTCAGGCACCATGTCGCCCACTCGCCGCTTGTGGCGTTCAATCTCCTGGCTGGTGGTACCGGCAACGGCCAGCGACGTCGAGAAGCGATCGTCGCGCTTGATCGGCTTCGCGATCAGGTCGGCGAACCCCTTCACCTTGGCGGTGAGGCGCCTGATCTCCATCTGGCGATCGTACGAGGGCCGGCGCCAGGGGGCGGCGTAGTCGCGCCACTCGCGCAGGCTGCGCGCGGCGGCCCGCAGGCGCTCAATCGGACCGTCTTCGGCATCATCGTCAAACCGCCACTTGACGGGGCGCCGCAGCGAACGGCGAACGCCTTCCTGCGCATGCTCCAGTTGCTCATGCAGCCAGGTGGCGAAGGCTTCTTCAAAGAGCCGATCGGCCTGCGTGTCGGCCAGCACCGTGAAGGCCGGGTCGACGCGCGCTTCGACGGGCCGCTCGCGCAACAGTTCGGCGCAGAAGCCGTGAATGGTGGTGACGTGCGCTTCCTCGAAGTCGTGGACGGCTGCGTCGAGGCGCTGCCCGGCCTCGGAGGCCGGCGCGGTTCGCGCGCGAGCGCGCTCAAGCTCTTCGCGCAATCGCAGCTTCAGCTCGCCAGCGGCTTTTTCGCTGAACGTGACGGCAACAATCTGGCCTATCGTGGCCCGCTGATGCTCGATCAACGCGACAATCCGGCCAACCAGCTCGGTGGTCTTGCCGGTGCCGGCCGCGGCCTCGACGATCAGGGTCTTGTCGAGCTCGCTGGCGATCGCCTGCCGGTTCTCTCCCCTCGACTTCGCTCGGGGCAAGCGAATGGCACGCTGGCCCGTGGCGGATTTGTCGCGCCTCATGGCAGCTTCCTCAGCGCGTCGAGATCGCTGAACAGTTTTGCGTCCTTACGGCGCGTGCGTTGCTCTTCTCCGCGGCCGCACACCACCTTGAAATCGCACCACTTGCAGGCCTCGTGGGCCGGCCGCGCGGCGAGCACGCCGTTCTCGATCGCGCGATCGACGATCTCGAGCACCTCGATGCCCCTCTTCGGCGCATCACCCATCAAGGGAATCTCGTACGGCTGGAAGCCGCCGGCGGTGGTGCAGTAGAACAACCGTCCTGAATACACGGTCTCCTCAGGGAAGAGCGCCTTTAGCGCGAGCCCGTAGATCACCGGCTGCAGTACGCGGCCGCCATCGACGACGGTGTGGCCGGAGCGAGTGCGGTTCTTCCCGGTCTTGTGGTCGGTGACGCGCAAGAAGCCGGTCTGGCGATGCCGCTCGATCATGTCCATGGAGCCGCGCAGCTTGAACCGGCCGTCGATGAGGGCGGGAGTCGCCACGCTGTGCTCGTCGCGTCCGGCCATGTCGGGCAAGCCGAAGCTGAACTCAAACCGCTCCGGCGTCCATTCGGCGCCTTCGTCGGTCAGCTTCTCCAGCCAGGTCTGCAGGTCCTGCGTCATTACTCCGATCTCGTCGCGCCACACGCGGTCGATGGCCGGGTTGAGGCGGTCGTATTCGCGGTCGTGCACTTCACGAATGGCTGCCGTCAGCCGCTCTTGCGCGGCCGGCAGGTGTTCGGCGGCCAGCGGCAGCAACCCGTCTGCCTGCCAGCGGCGCAGCGCCGCCGCCTGCATTTGATGGAAAAGATCGCCGCGCGTCAGCGGGTCCATCTTCTGCAGCGGCGCCGGCGCGTCGAGTGGCGCGAGGCGATACACCGCGGCCATCAGGAACTGATAGGGACAGGCGGCATAGCGCTGCAACGCCGTCAACGAATAAGGCCGCGCTCCCAGGCGTTGCGACGCCAGCGCCGCCTGCGTGGCCTCGGCCGATCGAATGATCCCGTCGGCGGGTTCCCACTGCCGCCGGTGGTGCCGCAGCCACCGTGACGTGAGCGATCGCTGCAGCTCTGGACTGAGCTCATACAGGTAGCGCGCGCGACCCTTGGCGCTGTCTGACCGGGTCGCCAACAGCGCCGTCAGCATAGAGAGGTCGTGCTCGAAATTGTCGATCGCCGTGGCCGGGTCCAGTGGCGCCGGGCGCGCCAACGCGGCGCCGCCGGCCTGCAGGGCACGGTCGGCGATGATGTGCGCCGGAGGAATGTGGCCTTCGATGGCGCGGACAATGTCCAGCACGTAGAACGACGGCACGCGGGGCCGCGATTCGTTCAGCTCAATGCGCGGGAACGAGACGTAGAGACGCTCGGCCGCCGCACCCACGGCCAGCGTCAACTGCAAGCGTTCGTCGGCCGCCCGGCGCGACTGCGTCGCCAGGGCGGCATCCGTGGCTTCGCGACGACGATCGGGCAGCAGCGAATCTTCGCGGATGCGCTGCGGAAACATCCGCTCGGCGAGGCCCGGCACGAACACCACCTTGAACGAACGGCCGCGGGCGGCGCTGGGCGTGCCGATGAAGACGCGGCCATGGCGGCGGCGCGGCGGTTCGTGCGTCAGGGTCGACAGCCGAGGCGTCAGGACGTCGCGGACTTCGCGCAGGCTGACGGGTCCGATCGCCGAGAGGGGCGCCAGTTCCCTCAGCATGCGGACGACGCGCTCGGGTGTGGAGAGGACGCGCGGCGCCAGGCGCTCGACCGCCATGAGCCAGTCGCCCCACGACTGCAACGGCGCCCAGTCCGCCATCTCGGCCAGAATCGGCTCCGCAAAGGCGCGCAGCGCGCGCAGTTGTTCGCGGTCGCGGACCAGTCCGCGCACGCGCGAGGCGTCGGGATCCTCGGAACTGGCTTCGCGGACGCGGCGATCGTATTCGTGCTGAAGGCCCTGCAACCGGCGCTGCCAGCGTGCGAGCTTGCCAATGACGGCGGCCTCGACGATCAAGTCTTCCCACCGCCACGGCGCGCGGAGGGTGCCTGCCAAATCGTTCGGCGACTCGCCGCGCCGCACCTGCGCGCGCGCTTCCTCGTCAGGCTGGGTGTCTTCGGCGCGATCGTCCTGCGGCAGCATCGCCTCAACCACTTCGTCTGCCGGCGGCGACCAGACGTCGGCGTTGCCGGCGGCGTTCAGTGGCACCTGGCCGAGAGAGACGTACTCGGCAAAGCGTCGCGCCGACAGCCCTTCGTCTGCACAGGCCAGCAACGCAAGCAAGGCGCGGCCCGCCGGATCGGGACGCCGGGTGCCGCGATGAAACCAGGCGGGAATGCCGGCGCGATCGAGCGCGTGTTCAAGGACGCCCAGGTAGGTTTGCGGCGCGCGCAGCAACACCGCCATCTGGTCGAAGGGCGTTCCCCGTGCGGCTTCCTGCATGAGGCGGCGGGCAATCTCGATGGCCTCGCGTCCTTCGCCAGGAGCGGAGAAGAGCACCACGGACGAGTCGCTTGTGCCCACCACCGGCGGCCGGTCGGTGAACAGGTGACGCTGCAACCGATGCAGCGCATCGTCACCCTCTGCGTCGGGGCTGACTGTGTCGAGGCCAAGTTCCTCGAGCGTGCGACGGTCGCCGGTGGGAACCGTCACGATCGCTGTCAGCGCGGCGGCGAGCACGGCCCTGACGAACCGCGCTTCTGCTTTCGAGTTGATCGCCGCGTCCAGCAGCACGACGTTCTTGCCGGCCAGCAACTCAGGGTGGGCCGTCAGCTCGGCGGTCGCCGTCTCGAGCATGGTGGCGTAGTCGACGGCGCCGGCCTTCTCGCGCTCCGCAATTGCGCTGGCCAGCAGCTCGGAGAGATCCTCGTTGCCCGGATGACCGGTCAACTGATCTGGGTCGATGCCGGCCATTCGCAGTTCGCTGAGCGTTCGGCTCAGTGCCCGCGGAAAGCCGGGCATCAGCCCGACGGGCGTGAAGTACTCCAGCTGGTCGCGGGCCAGCAGGTCGTCGGCCACGCGCGCGGCGACCGCTTCGTCGCTGAGCGGAGCGCTCAGCGTGAGGCCCCGGCGGGCCAGGGCGGGCACCGCCAGCTTCGCCACCAGTTCAGTGAGGCCGGCCCTGGTGATGCCGAACGTGGCGCCGCGATCGGCCGCGAGAGTGAGGGCGAACTCGTCGGCGGCGGCGCGGCTGGCGGCCACGATTAAGAGCGGTGGCGCGATCGTCTTCAGTCGCGCGCGAACGGCATCTAGCCGGGTCGCGGCCGCAGGCGAGACGATGGAGAAGACGGGGTTGGCCACGAGGACAGGCTGGTCTGAAATGAAGATTGAGGCTACGACTGCGCGCGCGCCACTCTGAACGCATCATAGCGTTCAGCGAGACGGATCGGATCTGGTCGCAAAGTTGCGATCCGCGGGTCGAGATCGTCAACCATGCTTGCGAGGATTCTACTGTGGGATCGGTAACGTCGGTGCGCGGTGGTCATGTGGATTTGTGGCACTCCCGTAAATATGGGAGGATGTGGACGTGAAGACCACTCTTGAGATCCCCGATCAGGTATTCAGGCAGACCAAGGCCAAGGCCGCCGCGCGCGGTCAGTCGCTCCGCGAGTTCGTGACAGAGGCACTGCAGGAGAAGCTGGCCGCCAAACCGGCCCCTGGACGGCGCCCGGGCTGGATGCGCGGGTTTGGCAAACTGAAAGGGCTCCGGCACGAAACCTCGCGGATCCAGGCCGCAATCGCGGCCGAGTTCGAGACGATTGAAGCTGAGGATCGGCAATGATTCTCGACACCAACGCGCTGTCGGCGTTCGTCGACGGCGTCCCGGAAGTGGGCGACCTGCTGAGTGCGGGCGCCAAAGCCGCGCTCCCGGTGATTGCGCTTGGCGAGTTTCGATATGGCATTGCCGGTTCGCGTCATCGGGCTGTTTACGAGGCGTGGCTCGACCAGCACCTCGGCGACTTCGACATACTTGAGATTACGCAGGCAACAACCGCTGCCTACGCACGGGTTCGCCAAGCATTGCGGAAAGCGGGACGACCGATTCCCGCGAATGATGCGTGGATTGCGGCCCTTGCGCTCGAACACCGTCTGCCGGTGCTGACACGCGACGCGCATTTCGATGCAGTGCCCGGCCTTACGCGCGTGGAGTGGTAGCGACACGATGCTGACGGGAACGCTCATCGTGGTGCCAGACCCGGCAGCGCGCGCGCGGTCAGTGTGAACGGGTCGACGTTGGTGGGTTCCTGCCACGCGGCTCGGAAGATCCTGGCGACGAGCGGTGCGGCAGTATAGACGCGTCCTCGCTTCTCACCTCTAGGCACCAGCAGCCGTGCATCGACCATCGACTTCAGGTCGCGACTGGCGGTGAGCTCCGAGAGGTCAGCGGCCTTTCGGTAGAGGGCGTTGCGGACCTTGTAGCCGATCGCGGCGTCACCGAGCGCCAGCAGCATACGCTCAGGAAGACCTCGCTGGTTGAGTTCGATCTCCAGGTGGTCCCACAGGCGCTGGTCGATGCGACTCCACTGGACCAGATGCGTGGCTTGATGATAGTGCGCGGTCAGGCAGAACCGCACCCACGGGCGGGCGTCGCGCTCGGGGTGCCACCCACCGTCGCCTACCTGGCGGAGCACGTCGTAGCAGGCCTGCTGGTTCTTGCCCAGGTACTCTTCGATGCTGCAGAACGCCGGCGCCAGAATGTGTCGTCGCGGGTGGGATCGGGCGCAGGGTGCCTCCAGGCTCCAGCACGGCCGACACCCATGGCGCATCGCAGCGAACCTCCGGAAACGCCGCGAGCCCGGCCACTGCACGGTAGTAGTCCGGCGCGCGTCCGGTTGGCAGTCGAGCGACCAGGTCCGGCTGGACGATGAGTGCCTGAAGCTGCACACCAGCAGCCATCGGCTCGAGACGATGGCGCGGTTTGAGGCGGCGATGACCGATGCGCTGGCGGGGGCGTCAGCGCGGTGGCCGGTCGCCAGGTGACGGCCGGCGTGGTCGCGCCCACCGCCCGATGCCTGATCCGCCGTTATCGTTCCCACCGCAGCGCGGCGATGCGCGGATCGGCGGCAAACGCCGCGCGGTCGAAGCCCAGCCGCCGCTCGGGAGCCACACAGATGGCGCGAACCCCGGGTGACCCGACATGCACGCGCCACACCTGGCGCTCGATCGGCTCGCGAGACGCAAACGCCGCGCCCGTCAGCAGCGCGATGTTGCGGCCCGCCGCGCGAGCCGAGGCGTAGCCGATCATCTGCACACCCGCCGTGCGCGCCGCGCCGGCCAAATCCTGGCACGCCGCGTAATCGGTCGGATGTGACCAGAGGGCCGCCTGCCGATCGAAGGGTGCGACGGTGAGGTCCAGGCCCCTGGCCGTCCTGAACTTCACGGCGAACGCGGTGAATTCGCTGGCGTTCGCCGGCCACGGCGTGCCCGGCGAGTCGGCGAAGAACAACAGCCGGTGAAACGCCATCTCGGCGACCGCGGTCTCCGGCGCCTGCGATGCGTAGAACACACCCGGGGTCATACCGGCGCGCCTGAAGCGCGACCCTGCGGGATAGGGAGCGCCATAGCGAAAGGGTGTGGCCAGCAGGTAATGGAGATCACGACAGTCCGGTGGCACGGGAGGCTTGCTGCGTTCGAGCAGGTCTTCGAGCAGGTGCTGTTCAGCGATGGTGTCCACCAGCGTCATCGTCGAGACGATGTGCTGCGCTTCGACCATGCGCCAGCACCGGCCGGCGCGCCGCCGCGCTTCAGACGAGAGCGCGGCGGGCGTCCAGGTAGCCAACGACGTTTACCAGGCCCGCGAGGGACGGAATCAGGCCGATCGGCGCGGCGCCGAGGGCCGTGTTCTCACTGAGCAGCCAGGCGCGCGCCGCCGCCTGATCGCCGCCGACGATGGCGTCGAGCGACCGGAAGAGCCGAAGGAACAGGACGGCGAGCTCGAACGGCTTGTCGCCAGGGGTGAGGAGATACACGCCCGAACCCATGCGGGAGATGGTGGCCTCAGAGAGACCGAGGGTTAAGGCGAGCAACCGGTTGGTTACGCCGAGCCGCTCAGCCGCGCGCAGCACGGCCTTGGTCACGACCGTGGCCTCGTCAGCCGTCTGGGGAAGGGCGCTGGCAGCCAGCATGATGTTTCCAAGAGGAATATTACATCACATTTATTTCTCTGGCAAGCGCACGACGCCGGTGTCAGGCGGGCAGCACCTTGGCCAGGAACCGCTGCGTGCGCTCGGCCGCCGGCCGCTCGAACAGGATCTCGGGAGCGCCCTCTTCGACAATCCGGCCCTCGTCCATGAAGAGCACGCGGTCGGCGACCCGCCGCGCAAATCCCATCTCGTGTGTCACGACCACCATGGTCATGCCCTCATCCGCCAGCGTCTGCATCACGGCCAGCACCTCACCCACCATTTCGGGATCGAGCGACGAGGTCGGTTCGTCAAACAACATGATGCGCGGCTGCATGGCGAGGGCCCGGGCAATGGCGACGCGCTGCTGTTGTCCACCGGACAACTGGTTGGGATAGGCATCGCGCTTGTCGAAGACGCCGACCTTGTGCAGCAACGCCTCGGCGCGGTCACGGGCCTGCGCGGCGGACAAATTGCGCAGCGTGGCCGGCGCCAGCGTGATGTTCTGCAGGACGGTCTTGTGTGGAAACAGGTTGAAGCGCTGGAACACCATGCCGATCTCGGTGCGCAGGGCGTTGAGATTGGTGGCGGGATCGTGAACCGGCACGCCGTGGACGAGGACGCGACCGCTGGTCGCCTCCTCAAGGCCGTTGAGGCACCGCAGCAGCGTGCTCTTGCCCGATCCCGATGGACCGATCACGCACACCACCTCCGACTCGCCGACCGCGCAGTTGATGCCGCGCAGCACTTCCAGCGAGCCGAAGCGCTTGGTCAGCGCCTCAACGTGTATCGCCGCGTCCATACCTGTGCTCGAGGCGCCGCACCATGTAGGCCAGGCCCAAGGTCAGCGTCCAATACATGACCGCAATGGTGAGGTAGGGCTCCCAATACCGCGAGTACGCGCCGGCCACCGTCCTCGCCGCATACGCCAGCTCCGCCAGGCCCACCGCCGACACCAGCGACGAGTCCTTGAGCAGCGCAATCGCGTTGTTGCCAAGTGGCGGCAGCATGCGCCGAAACGCCTGAGGCAATACCACGTGGTACATCGTCTGGCGATACGAGAGACCGAGCGACCGGGCGGCTTCGGTCTGGCCGCGATCGATCGACTGAATGCCGGCCCTGAAGATCTCCGAGATGTAGGCACCGGCGTTCAGCGTCAGCGCCAGCACGCCCGACACCAGCGCGCCGTAGTCCTGCTTGATCTCACGCGCCGTGTCACCGGCGATCAGCAGTCCGTCGACCGGGTTGATCAGCAACGGCAAGACCGCGAAATGCATCAGCAGGATCTGCACGAACAGCGGCGTGCCGCGAAAGAAGCTGACGTAGATCGTGGCCGGCCAGCGGACCAGAAAGCGGCACAGCTGCCTGGCTGGCGCATGACGCGCATCGGCGAGCCGCGCCATGCCGACCAGCAGCCCCAGCAGCGAACCTTGCAGGATGCACACGATGGTGACGCCCACCGTCATGGCGAGTCCGCGCCAGAACAGCTCGGAGTATTCCGCGATGATGTCGGCGCGAAACCAGCCGAACCAGAGCACGGGTTCCATCACAGGCTGAGGCCGCTATTGCCGGGGCAGGACGGGTGGCTCGGCCTGGAACCACTTCTTGTAGATCCGGGCGTAGGTGCCGTCGGCTTGAATCGCAGCAAGTCCGGTGTTGAGTATCGTGCGCAACGCGGCGTTGCCCTGCTTGACGACGATGCCGAAGTATTCCTGGGGGAAGGTGGGATCGGTGACGGTCTTGAGATCCTTCTGTTCGGCCACGCGGTAGGCAATCACGCCGTTGTCGCCGATGGCGGCATCCACGCCGTAGCCTGCCAGCTCCGCGATGATCAGCGGGGTGGTATCGAACCGACGGATGTTCGCGCTGGTCTTCCCAAACGCCCGCGACGCCACATCGTCTCCCGTGCTGCCAGTGACGACCGCCACCTTCTTGCCGGCGAGGTTCTGCAGGCTCTTCACGGTGCTGTCCTTGTGCACGGCGATCAACTGGCGCGCCTCGAAGTACGGCGCGGTGAAATCGTACGACTGCTTGCGGCGATCGTTGATGGTGACGCCCGAGATGATGAGGTCGAGGTCGCCGTTGTTGAGGGACGCGAACACGCCGGTGAATGGCGTATTCACGATCTTGAGCGTCAGGCCTGTCTTCTGCGCGATGGCCTTGATGATGTCGACGTCGAAGCCGACGATCTCCTTGGCCGGGGTTTCGTAGGCGAATGGCGGGTAGGTGGCGCTCGAGCCGACGACCAGCGGCCGCGATTGCGCCTCAGCCGTACTCGAGGCGAGAACGAGCAAGAGCAGAGCCGGGCGGACGCCGCGCGGAAGTCTGATCACCAAACTACTGGGCGACGGCTCCGGTAACCTGGAACTGGTATTTCTTGCCAAACTCAGCTGCCTTTGGCTGGTGAGCGGCATGCTCGCCGGCCGCTTCGTTGGCTTCCTTGTTGCTCGCGTCAATCTTCACAAAGACGCCTTCGGCGCTGGCGGGCTTGCCCTTGAGCGTGATCGGAAACACGATCTTGCCGTCGTGCTCTGCCTGAAAGCGCACGGCCTGATCCTGATTGTCGGCGGCGCCAATCGCCAGCCAGCAGCCCATTTCGGTGCAGACCGACGTCACGACACCGTCAACGCGGACAGTTTTGCCCACGAACTTCTCGGGCGACGCATACAGGTCCTTGATGGGTGTGGCGGTGGCCAGTTTGACGCCGGCGCCGTAGGTGGTCTCGGCGGCCTGGAGGCCGGCGGCGAGAGCGATCAGGGCGACGGCGACGAATGCGAAGCGACGAACGATACGAGTCATGTCGGTGAACCTCGCATCGATTCTAGCCCGAGGTGGCGGGCGCGCGCTGCGGTCTGAACGCGACCAGCCGCCGGCCGCCCATATGACCGACATGTCGTCATTTGACATGATAAACGACGACATAATAGTCTATTGTCATGGCGGCATTTCCACATCCCGACGTCACTCGTGCTGCCGACCTGGCGGCCTGGATGTCGAAGAAGTCGCACTTCCTGTTGGGCCCCCGCCAGACCGGCAAGTCCCACCTGATCCGTCAGGCGCTGCCGTCGGCACGCATCTATGACCTTCTGGACTCGTCAGTCTATCTGTCGCTCAGCCAGAACCCGTCGCGATTAGGGGAGGAGCTCACCGCCAACGAGCGGCTGGTCGTGATCGACGAGATTCAACGGCTACCCGATCTGCTGAACGAAGTGCATCGTCTGATCGAGTCGCGCGGCGTGCGGTTTCTGCTCACCGGTTCGAGCGCACGCCGGTTACGCGCGGGGGGCGTCAACCTGCTGGGCGGACGCGCTCGGACGCGGCATCTGCATCCGCTGACGCGCCACGAACTGGGCAAGCATTTCGACCTGGCGCGGGCCCTCGGTCAGGGGCTGCTGCCGTCGATTTATTTCTCGGACGATCCACACGCCGACTTGGCGGCCTACGCCGGCACCTACCTGCAGCAGGAGGTGATCGCCGAGGGTGCGACGAGGAACGCGCCGGCGTTCAGCCGTTTCCTGCGCGTGGCGGCGCTCGCCAACGCCACGCTGGTGAACTTCACCAACATCGCGAGTGATGCGCAGGTGCCGCGAACGACCGTCTACGAGTATTTCGAGATTCTGAAGGACACGCTGATCCTGCACGAGGTGCCGGCCTGGGCGGCGTCGAAGAAACGCAAGCCGATCGTCTCATCGAAGTACTACTTCTTCGACGGCGGCGTCGCCGCGGCGTTGCAGGGCCGCACCGCCCCGGCGCCGCAGACGCCCGAGTACGGTCATGCCTTCGAGACCTACTTGCTGCACGAGCTGAAGTGCCATGGCGCCTACGGGTCGGGCGAGCCCGTCTCCTTCTGGCGCTCGACGTCCGGCTATGAAGTTGACTTCCTGATCGGCGACCACACCGCCATCGAAATCAAAGCCAAGGCGAACGTAGGGCCGCAGGATCTGCGGTCGTTGCGAGCGATCGGCGAGGAACAGACCTTCAAGCACTTGCTGTGCGTGTCGCTCGAGCCGCGCCGCCGCCAGGTGGGTGCCATCACCATCCTGCCGTACGGCCAGTTTCTCGATCGGCTCTGGGCTGGCGAGTACGGCGGCTGACGGACTGTCTGTCGCCGCCGTCTTTGCAAACAGTGCCAGGAGGACACCTTCCCCGGATGAGGACACTCCTGCCGGTGGGATCCATCGAAAACAGGCGTAAAATACGTGTGTTCATCAATTTTCACCCGGCACGGCCCTTGCTGAATTGACGTCAGGCCTTCGACTTTGCTCAGGCCAGGGAGTAATGGCAATGGAGTTCAACAAGCTGGTCTTTGCGGGATTGTCGATTGGATGCCTGGCGGCGGCAGCCGGCGGGTCGTACCTCGCGGTCCGGCAGAATCAGTCGGCGGTCTCGGGTGCATCCAGTGCATCAGGTGGGATCTCGCCAACCGATGCTCCTGTTGCACCCGACGCACCCGCGCGAGCGGTGACCGAGTCGGAAGGGGTCATCGCGCCCGATACGACCACTCCCGCCAAGCCTGAACCGAGCGCGCCGGCGCGTCGCATGCAGACCATTGCGCAGGCGCCTGCCAGCGCGACCCGCGCCTCGACATCGCGTCCGGCCGCCGCGACGCCGGCTCGCCGTCAGCCAGCCGCCGCGGACCTGCCGCCGGTGGCGGCTAACATCCCCGCCCCTGCTGCTGCACCGGCGACGTCTGGTGGGACGATGTGGGAGTCGCGGCCGACGGTGCAGCCGTCTGTGCCCGAGTATGCCGAACCCGAGCCGCCGCCTCCCCCGCCGCCGCCGGCTCCTGAGTTCCTGGACGTGACCGTGCCTTCAGACGCGGTGCTCGGCCTGCAGATCGAACGCACGGTGTCGAGTGAACTGGCACGCGTGGAAGACAAGGTGGACGCGCGCGTCACGCGCGATGTGCGCGTCGACAATCGCATTGCCATTCCTGCCGGTTCGACCGTGCATGGCTCGGTGATCGAAGTGGACAAGGGCGGCCGCATGAAGGGCAAGGCGCGCCTCGCCATCCGCTTCCACACGATTGTCCTCGCCGACGGCACGCAGCTCGCGCTGAAGAGCGATCCTGTCGTTCGTGAAGGTCAGTCGGCTGGTGGTGAAAGCGCTGCCAAGGTGGGCGGCGCAGCTGTTGGCGGTGCCATCCTTGGCGCCATTCTCGGTGGCGGACGCGGTGCCGCTATCGGCGGCGCAGTCGGCGCGGGCGCCGGCACGGCCGCGGCCATGACCAACGACCGTAACCCGGCGACGCTGACCGCCGGCACGACCGTGACGGTGCGCATGCAGGCGCCAGTGACAGTGACGGTGCAGAAGGAATAGCCGGGAGCCGGGAGCCGGGATCCGGGATCCGGGATCCGGGATCCGGGCGTATGATCGCCCCGGAGGCTGATTATGCGTTCACTTACCACCGCCCTTATCGTTGCCCTGGGCGTTGCGACTCTCACCGCGCAAACCAAGCAGGAACGAGCCGGTATCGTCAATTTCACCAAGGTCGATGCGGTCGTCGCCTGCGGCGGCGCCACCGAAACCGCGGCGCTCGACGGCCTGGCCAAGGACGGCTTCAAGGCCGTCATCAATCTCCGGCTGGCCACCGAAGCCAACGCCAACATCGAGGCGAACGCCGCGCACGCCAAGGCGCTCGGCCTCAACTACATCCACATCCCCTTCAACAGCCAGCAGCCTGACCCGAAGGTTGTCGATCAGTTCCTAGCGGCCATTGCGAACAAGGCAAACCAGCCGGTCTACGTGCATTGCGGTTCGGCCAGCCGGGTCGGCGCCGTGTGGCTGGTGAAGCGCGTGCTACAGGACGGCTGGACCGTCGAGAAGGCCACCGAAGAGGCCAAATTGATCGGCATGCGGGGCGAACCGCTTGAGAAGTTCGCGGTCAGCTACATCGAGAGCCACAAGAAGTAACAGGAGCCAAGGAGTTCAAGAGACCAATCGTTCTCTTGAGCTCCTAATCTCCTTTAGATCGTGGTCATTTGACAGCGGTTCGGCCCGAAGGCGATACTGAAGGGTCGTTTGTGCGGCGATTTCCCCGACTTGAGGGCCGCAATCGTGTTCAGCGTTGACTGGGCACGACAACTATCTAAGTCGCGAGGCAGGCCCGCGACATCGCGGGCTTTTTTATTTTTTGGGAGTGTGAATGGGCAATCGATACATTTTCTCTTCGGAGTCGGTCGGTGAAGGCCACCCCGACAAGGTCGCCGACACGATTTCCGACGCGGTGCTTGATGCGTGCCTCGCGCAGGACAAGTTCAGCCGCGTCGCCTGCGAAACCTATGTGAAGTCCAACATGGTGATCGTCGGCGGTGAGATCACCACCAAGGCCAAGCTCGACTTCGTCAAGATCGCGCGCGACACGATCCGCGAAATCGGCTACGTCAATGACGATGATGTGTTCCACGCCGACAAGGTGTTTGTGAACGTGCTCGTGACGCAGCAGTCGGCCGACATCGCGCAGGGCGTCGATGCCCGCAAGGCGAAGGGCAAGAAGACCGCCAAGCAGGGCGCCGGCGACCAGGGCCTGATGTTCGGTTACGCCAGCAACGAAACGCCCGAGCTGATGCCGGCGCCGATCATGTTCGCGCACCGCCTCGGCCGGGAGCTCACCAGGATCCGCAAGTCCGGCAAGGCGCCGTGGCTGCGCCCCGACGCCAAGTCGCAGGTCTCGGTGATCTACGACAACGGCAAGCCCGTCGGCATCTCGAACGTCGTCATTTCGACGCAGCACGCCGCCGATGCCCAGCACAAGGACATCGAGAAGTTCTGCATCGAGGAAGTAATTCGGAAGGTGCTACCAGCGAAGCTGCTCACCAGCGCCACCGAGTTCCTGATCAACCCGACCGGCCGCTTCGTCGTCGGCGGTCCGCAGGGCGACACCGGCCTGACCGGCCGCAAGATCATCGTCGACAGCTACGGCGGCATGGGCCGGCACGGTGGTGGCGCGTTCTCGGGCAAGGATGCGACCAAGGTGGACCGCAGCGCCGCCTACATGGCCCGCTGGGTGGCCAAGAACGTGGTCGCCGCCAAGCTGGCGGACAAGTGCGAAGTGCAGTTCGCCTACGCGATCGGCCATCCTGATCCGGTCAGCGTGCACGTCGAGACGTTTGGCACGGCCACGATTGCCGACGCGAAGATCATCCGCGCCATCAACAAGGTGTTCAACTTCCATCCGGCGGAGATCATCGAGCAGCTGAGCCTGCGTCGCCCGATCTTCTCGAAGACCACCAACTACGGTCACTTCGGCAAGAGCGACAAGGACCTGACGTGGGAAGCCACGAACAAGGTCGCGACGCTGCTGAAGGCGCTGTAAGAGAAGGGGCTCCTGGCGTGAATCCGGGATCCCCTGACTCCAGTCTGGTACAATTCGAGCATGGTGGAACGGCCGACGTCACCCGCCGTCTGGACGGACGGGCAGATTGCGCAGACCCGTCGATGGGCCCAGACCTGGAAGAGGGCCGGGCCAGAACTGGAACGTATTCGGCGTGAAGAATTGCGCCACCTCGACGTCCCTAAAGCCATTGCCCTGCTGTGCGGAACCGACGACTACCGTGTCAGCCCCAGGCTGGCCAAGCCGACATCGGGCCTGATCGAGCAGCAGCGCGTGTTCGGCAAACTGCGCCGTAAATGAAACCCGTATTAGAGGCCGCTGCCGAGGTGCAGGTTGTGTGCGAGGCGCAGCAATGGCGCTTTTGCTTCATCGGCGGCCTTGCGCTCTTGCGGTGGGGAGAGCCGCGGGAAACGGTCGACGTCGACCTGACGCTGCTGACCGGCTTCGCGGACGAAGACCGCTACCTCGCCGTGTTGATGGCTCACTTTGCCCCGCGGATCGACAACGCCGCGCAGTTCGCCCTGGCCAATCGCGTCCTGTTGCTCGAGGCGCGTTCTGGCGTCGGAATCGATATCGCCCTCGGGGGCTTGCCGTTCGAAGAGTCGGTCGTGGCGCGCTCCAGTCTTTTCACCTACGCGCGCGGGCTCGCGCTTCGCACCTGTTCCGCGGAAGATCTCCTTGTCTTGAAGGCGTTTGCCAACCGGCCCAAGGACTGGATCGACATTGAGAACGTCCTCGTTCGTCAGGGCGACGTTGTTGACTGGGCGTACGTGGAGCTGCACCTCCGTCCGCTCGCCGATGCGAAGGAGGAACCCGAAATCCTCGCGCGGCTGCTCGCACACCGGCAATCGGCGTGAGCACGGAGCCGGCGCGCGGCACCAGATCGCTGATGGGCACGGTCGTCGAGACGCCCGATCGGGACGAGTAGCGACCCGTGCGCTACCTCGTCGACACCAACGTCTTCATCGACGCGTTTCTGGATCCCGAAGAGAACGACGCGCTCGAACGGTTCCACGGAGCGTTTGCTCCCGATGAACTGATGAGCGCGATCGTCGTCCATGAACTGAGGTCGGGCATCGGGGATTCCTTCGCCGATTGATCATCCGCGGCACCCTGCCAGACGAGGTTCGGCTTCACTCCCCTTAGCTCATCCTGGGACGATCCCCGACGAGGGAAATCACAGCTCTTCTTACTAACTACACCGGAAGTAAGTAGGTGGCGTTGACAGAGACCGGAAGGAAGGCGCAGACTTCGACGGTTGGGGCACCGAAACAGACCAAGTCCGCGAGGTTCGAGACCGAGTTTCGAGGCGCGAGAGTTCCGGC